>Ga0116227_10001316_pt1 | contig 54777 bp, 38 predicted proteins | sample S1TSphgellanicum_FD_89693 | JGI IMG/M metagenome (GOLD analysis project Ga0116227, IMG submission 89693) | Host-associated microbial communities from peat moss isolated from Minnesota, USA - S1T2_Fb - Sphagnum magellanicum MG | ecosystem: Host-associated > Plants > Peat moss > Unclassified... | reverse complement strand
TTCGGGAACCAAGGTTCAAAATGTCAGAACCGGGGTTTTGGGTTTTCTCACGTCGGGTAAGGGAGTAAATACCCGGACTGATAACCTGAGGGTACACACAGTTGGTTCCGATACCCGCACAACGTCAGTCGGAACCACTGCGCGTTTGGGGTGGCTTGAGTGGCATAGCCACGAATGTCCGAAGGTCACAGGTACCACTAGTAATAATAGTTTAATGAAGGAAAAAGGTAATGCAGGTGCTTTTGTTTTACAAACATGGGTCAAATTCCCAAATCACAATCAATACAAGTCCAAAATTGAACAAAATCCCCCTTTCAAACATGGACTTGGTGTGGACTGAATGAGGCACATGTGGGCAAACAAAGCATCGATTAAAATTGCCTACATACCACATGCACGTGTGTCCAAATTCCTAGAAGGTGAACAAGGTGATGCAAAAACCCCGATGGAATGGAACATACACAAGAAGTTGGCCCTGCAAAAGGATAAAAAAAACCCATCAATAAAAATCACTAAAGCCATACTTGGTATAACATGACATTCTTGTTTTATTATTTTGACATGTATTTCTTAAACACATGATATTCATTGTTCATATGTTTTGTAGGTATGAATGTGCTTATGGTCCCAATGATCATCGTAATGATCCAAACCATGTGAGATCAATCAAGCAAAGATGTTTGGTTTCCTTTTCAATGAAATGATTATACACATGATCCAAGGTGGCAAAATTATGTTTTTATTATTGAACACACACTCGAATGGATCAAGAACTAACATGTCACCATTGAGATCTCGAATCATCGACTTGCATGTCATAGTAGGGTGGTTGCATATTATAATGGACCATTATTGTCGCAACCCCACTTTGCGATAAGTGTGAGGATGAAACTCACACTCCCAAAAGTGGGAAGTTGGAGTCCTTTGGGACTCTCGAAAATTTAGGGTTCGAGTTCAAAGGTCAAAACACCTCGCATTGAGATGTTCTTTATATCAATGGAAAGGTCTTGAAGTGTAGATGCCCAAAATGGCTTCGCATGTGCCATTTGGACATCTTCAGCCCAAGTTATGGGCAAAAGAAGGGTCGGAGTCAAACTTACAGTTTGACTCCCGACCACTAAAAATCGAGAATCGACCTCTTCCCAATGTCGGCTGAAGGAGTGCGACATGACGTTGGAAAAGCTTTCAATGAGAGCTACAACTTTGGTTTAGACCTCACTCCAATCGGAGGTCGGAGCCAGGAGATATGAGCTCCCAAAGTCCCAGGACTCCAACCTAGGACAATTTCAGGACTACAACTTGGGAGTCTCGGGAAAAAGAGCCATTTGGATGTAGCCTTGGTGGACAGCTGTAGAGAATACTATATGGGGGAAGGTGGTGGCTTCCCTCGAGTCCGGGCCGTGGTGAGTCTTGTGTGTCAAAGTGCCCGTGGCTTGTCCCAACACCCAAGGGAGTTCCCGAATGTTAATTAACCCTCTTGTGGTTGGTTTTGGATGCAGATTCAAGCTTGATAATCTAGTCTCTCTTCTTAGTCTAATCTCAGGACTTTTAACACGCCTTTTACCCCCTTTTAGTGTTGGAAGTCGGGAGCGGCCCCCAAGTCCCAACTTTCCGCAGCTCTACATAGTTGGACCTTCAAGTGGGTTCAACAAGGGACTTAGGAGCGCATCATGTGGTATCAGAGCTCTGGTGAGCTCGATCCACTTCTTGGGAGTTTGGGATGGCACCCAAGAAAAACCGTAAGCAAGCACAAAACTCTTTGTTGAAGGAGCCCGTCGAAGATCGAATAGTCTTATCGGAACTGAGGACCCGGGAAAATTAAGATGAGCCCGAAAGTGAGGAGGAACAAAGGAGCTTAGTCCTATTCACCCCGGAACAATTGGAAGTCCTCCTAAAGATGAATAGGCCCGACTTTGGTGAATTGATGGCGACCTTCAAAACGAGGACCTTCAAAGGTGAAAGATTTCAACCGGCCAAGCCCAGGAACTCTGACTTAACATCAAGTGTGAATGCATCATAAGAGGCTTCCCACAAAGAGGTGTGAAGGTACCACCAGTGTGGATGCTGGTTCAGCCTGGCCACTTACTGGAGTTAAAAACCAAGGGAACTGCTGTATAACCATGGTTTCCCCTGACCAACGCGCGGGGGAGGACAAAAAAAATGGTGAAATTCCCATCAAGTATAAATAACAACAGCCGATTAAGGACCTAACGAAGGACTAGGACATAAAGGAAGGGTCCTTGGGAAGGCTGATTGGGGCCACCTGGGGTCCGTATCAAGGTGGATTACAGCAGCAGCATATTCAAAACAGCCGTTGCAGCTTCAACGGAAAAACACGCACGCACGGTCGCACATACAGAGCTTCTTCTTTCCCCCTGTCGTCCGTCCTCTACACTTCTTCTGCAGCTTTCTCGTCGCCGCCGAATTTCGGCCCGTGCACACTTCAATGACGTCCTTCCATCTCTCGATATAGGTGCTTAATGCGGTTCACGTCTGTGTGTGTATATTTGCATCTCTTCTGTACGTGATTTCGTTCATCGTCAAAGGAATGTGCGTGTTTCGTCGATTTTTTTCTACGTTTTGTTTGTGTGAGATGAAACCGACTTTTGTCTCACAGCGAAGTATGACGGAGGAAGTCCAGTTGCATTTGGTGCAGACAGAGAGAAGAGAGAGTAGGTCAGAGACTTATTAGTTCAGGAGGTCCGGAAGAAGAAGAAGTAAAAGAACTCTTGATTGTTTTTTTTTTTTCCCCTTTTTTTTTGTGTGTGGCTGTTTTTGTCTCTGGATCCGGTTTTTGGTTGCTCCATTTTCCGAGAAGAGAACAACAGAACAGAACAGGAGGTGGAAGAAGTGGAGAATACCGGAAGATGAATCTGTTCAAGAAAAAACCAGATGCCAAAGGTAAAATGCTGAAAAGAAACCTCAATCATAAAACTCTTCTCTCTCTCTCTCTCTCTCTCTCTCTCTCGCTGCTGTCTGTTCCTCGTTTCCTGAGGCTCCTAGAACTTTTTCGATGTCAACAATCTTCTCGTAAATATCTGTGGAGTCTATTAAAGCGTAGCTTTCTGTCGATCTCGTTCTTCTCCAGCGGCGGCGAAAGTGTTAGCCGACGTCAGGACTACACTCATTTCTGTGGTATGTGTGTTGGTTTGGGGCTGAACTGACACAACGGTTATCTTCAAACTGTTGTTGTGGAGTTTTCTTCTACAATCGCATAATACATTTCTCTGACATCGGAGAATTGCAATCAATAAGTTGGTGTCTAGAGCTCAGCTTGTCACATTATCATCAAACTCAGTTTTGTGGGAAACGCTCCTCCACTAGGAAACCTAGCCCTGATTGGAATCAAGTAGTAGCTGTGCATGTACAACTTGTGGATAGGGGAATGATACAAAGCAATTTCTGAATGTCTTGGAATGATGTAGTTTGCATTTTCTCAGAAGAAAAGTAAATGATTGTGTTCTAGTTTTGGAAGCAATTCCTCAACCGGTATTGTGCCACATATACAGAATGTATGAAAATCCAAACTTCAAAGTCCTTTAGGAGCTCTATGTGGAATAGCATGCCTGTTCAGGCTATTCCACAAGTGTTGCTTCTTCTATTGTGTCTTTTTGTGTGTGTATACTTTCTGTGGAATGAGGTTATTGTTTTCATGTCCCAGTTTTGAGAACACAATCCTCAATCAAGTTCGGTGTACAACATGCTTATGTGGGATTGGTACAAAATGTTCCTGTGTGCAGAGGCACTTCGGGTAAGTAAGCGAGAGATGTCAGTTGCCACAAGAGGTACTTAATATTCGCCTCAATGAGTTTCTTGTTGTAGAAACTAACAGTTAGAAGCTCAATTCAGCAAAGTGTGTGACAATCCTTCAAATAAAGCATTGAGGTATCTGAATCTGTTTGTCCTTGAGATGATTCTCAATTGAGTCATGTAGAGGACCCAAAGAAGTTTGTGACAGTCAGCTGAACTTGGTTTGACTTCCCCTGTACTTGCCTCTTCTATACGCTTACTCTCTTTTTGTGTTGTTGGATGTACGGTATAATACATTTTAAGATATTTTGAGTGCATATGAGAAACAACAGTTCAGAGTGGCACTGGTTCTCATCAAGGTCTTTAAATTATGCATTGGAATTGCCATGATTTTGCAGGGATTGAACGCGAGATTGGATCATTGCAATTAGAGGTACCAAAAAGTGCCCTCAGAACTCTTTTCGTACTTGAAAATCCTCTGGAGTTCATTGAAAATCATGTGAGCAGATTTGGACCAAATTCACCTTCACCCATTGTCATGTTTGCAGTGAAAATACAGTTTAAGTTGTAAAGTGACCATGAAATCATGATAACTTGCATTTTCTGATCGCATGGATGTGGGTGCTTGCAGGAGAAGAAACTTGTTGCAGAGATCAAGAAGACTGCCAAAACTGGAAATGAGGTGTGTTTTGCCCCAGCTAAATTTGTTCATTTGATGTTGTCACAGAGGACAACCACCAGAAGTTCTACTGATTGTCCTCATAACAGGATGAAGCTCATACTTTTATGAAGCATAGATGTTGTGCAGGCCTGCATGTGAGTATCATTATAACATATTCCCACTTCTGGAAAGGTGAAGAGCTTCATGACCTGTGATTGGTGAGGACAAAACTGAATTTTTGCTTAGTTTAAAAGCAACCTTTGATCAACTCCTAGCAGTAATCAACTCAACACATTTTCTGAGAGAGATGTGTGTCAACCAGGCTGCAACAAAGATACTGGCTCAGCAGTTGATAAGATTACGCCAGCAGATTGCAAAGCTTCAGGGCAGCCGTGCGCAGATGCGGGGTGTGGCTACTCACACACAGGTGAGAGGGATAACTGGTTGAAGTAGGTAGGCAGCTTTGACTAGTCTATTCACAGTATGTTGCACAAGTTCCTATGCCTTAATAGACATACTTTTTGACGAAGCAATCTTTGAAAGAACTTTTTTGACGTGTAAATTTTTAGCTCTCTTCACCCACATGTACATCAGTATCAGCTTTACAGCTGTTCTCTCTAAATCCCAGTTGTGGCTCTTGCTAAACCACTATGCTTTCAGCTTCTTTTTTAAAAGTGAGGCCTATGATATGATTTGTATTTCTGCTCAAACTTGTTTGAGAAATGGGTTGGAATATAGGCCATGCATGCAAACACAGCAGTGGCAGGAGCCATGAAAGGGGCAACAAAAGCTATGGCCTCCATGAACAAGGTACACTTCTTTCCTGAGTAGCACATCCCTTGTAATATCCTCTGCAGAGTTCATCAAGTAATCTGCCTACTAATCTTCATGAAGACAGTTGCTGGATTGTTGAAACTTAGTTATGTAGAGAGACTAATGACGCTAGAGTTGATCCTATAGTAGCTCAATTTGTCATATATGAAGCAACAGTGGATAAGAAATAGCTCTGTGCAAAGACATGGGGAAGAGTTGTGGTGCAAGTAGTCAAGAGTGCAAGTCTGGGAGGAAATGACAGTTTTGAGATATGCTTGGAGCAGAAAGTGGAGCCTGCAAAACAGGCCAAGGTGATGCAGGAGTTCCAGAAACAGTCAGCTCAAATCAGTATGACGGTTAGTTCACATCCAACAGAACCTTCTGTCATGAATTTCTGTCAAAAACGATTTCAAGGTTACTACTTTGCAGGAAGAATGTTGGGCTGGAGTGATCCTTGTTTGTGCCAGCATCTTCTTCTATTCATTGTTGTGGAAAATATGAATTTGCAATGGGACGGTCATACATGACAGATGGAGATGATGTCCGATTCTATCGATGATGCCCTTGATGATGATGAAGCAGAGGAGGAGACAGAAGAACTAACCAACCAGGTATTTTCTGTGCTGCCACATTATCAGTTACAGTTCTTAGGACGCCAAAGCAATCTGTGGACAATTACACATAGATATAAATATGTCCCAATACTTTGTGAGTGATACTAGTAAGATCCATGTCTTGTTTGTTTTGGCTGGCCAGAACTGAAGTGTGTGGAGTTCTCTCTGCAGTTTCATATCTGTATAATTTTTTGTGGATTCTCATCATGATCAATTTGGTCTTGCAGGTGCTTGATGAAATTGGAGTAGATGTTGCAACACAGGTATTGCCTGCTATAGTTTGAATCCCATGCTTCCTTCATTCTGAGGTTATTGTTAATTCAGTTAGCATACCTCTTTTGCATGTGTACAGTATGCTTCAAGACTATTTGTACGAGGTAAGGAAGATTCATATATCTGATTTCAATTTTCACAGATGAAATGGTCTCAATCAGATATTTTAAAAGTGATACATTACTGCAGTCATCCAACTGATTTGCAAGCCAAAAAAAAAATCTGCACAAAAGTTGAAAGCTTGAAACGAGGTAGTTCTCTTCCATATTGCAGATGTCATCAGCACCAAAGGGCAAGATTGTGGGGAAAGAAAGACCTCAAAATGCTGGAAGGTACAGTCTTTGATATTTCCTCTGCAGAACTTCATGCGGGACACCACATAGGTACTGTGTGTTTCTCCTTGCCCACAGGCTAGAAGGATGTACATGTCTTGGCATGTGTTCAACATAGTTGGCCAGCACTGATATGGGAAATGTTGACAGATTGTGGCCTTTTATCATTTAGGAGTGCCTATGCTCCAGAACCATAAGTTTTCAATATGCATCTGAGGCTTCATCACAGATTAGTCAGTGTAGTTGTAGCGGGTCTTTCTTCATCAGGTGGGCAACCTATATGTTCTCCTGATCTGACATACTCCTGATGTGAATTCTTTGGGAGACAAGCTTCAGCTTGGGAGTGGACAATTTGGAGGAAAGACTGGCTGCCTTGCGAAACATTTGAGACAGGCCTACACTATGGGTAAGGTAACAAAAGTTCAGTGATCTGGAATACCCACCACATTTGGGTTTATGATGAATTCCAAGCAACTTAGTAGGCTACGAACTGAGACCATGCCAAAATGGTGCATTCCTAGATCTAGTCCCGAAGCTTTTCAAACTTTGGGAAGCTCTAATCAAATCAATCCGTTTGTCAGATTTCAGATGAAGGAAACAACTACTAGTATCTTTTGAAGAATCAACACATCATTCCTGTGACCAAGAAATGACAATTAGTGGTGGTTTAAGTTGACCCTGGATGACCAAAGGGTGGGGGGGTAAATTAACCAATTTTGGTCCCTGGATGTGGTCCTTAATCCTATGGTGCCCTGATCAGCAGAATGCCTCTTTGTCAGTTTCAATGAAGCACCATTAGAGTGTGTTGTGTGTGTCTCTAGCAGCTGATTTGACTAGAATTTGGCTATTAATTATTCCAAATTTGATACACATTTTGAATATTGGGATTCTCAAAGAGGCATGCATGTAACTAATGTTCATACATTCTTGCAATTTGAAAATATGGCACAATAACAAAATTCTCACTATTGACAATAACTTGAAAGTAAAACTGGAAAGCTTTGGATTCAAGATTTGGAGAAAAAATAGGAAAAAATAGGAAGAAATAGAAGTGAAATGATAGTTGAAATACTAGTGGACCATACTTCAGTGAAATAGTTAGGAAATCTAGCTTGTGAAAGAAACTGAATTTTGATGTTATATGATACTATATTTATATAGTTGATATATACACTTCATTGTCAGATTTTTTGAAAATGCATTGTTCCATACTCAAATTGTAATATGAGTCAATCAAAACTTGAAACCTTCGTTGGAATTTTGAACCCTAGAATCAAGATTACAATAAAACACCATGGAATGTTACATATCAACATTACACTTATTTCTCAGGGACCCACACAAACCATTTAAGCAGACAAATAACATAATTGTGTAAGGGTTTCAAATATGAAGGAAAGAAGTCACTAAATAAAATATTTTGATAAAATATGTTTTTTGAAATAGACAGCAAAGATCAAAACCCAGAAAAAAAAATTACAGTAGAGTTGAAAGATCAAGTATAGAGGAAATGAATGAGGTGATCGGAGGGTGTAGATCACCTTAATAGGGAGCTTATACTGGATGCCCATTCTTACTCAGTTGTGGATGAACCTCAACCGAGTTAATATTTGGTTTCACCTTGGTAACCAAATTCTGTAAGAAGTAGGTCTCATATATAGGTAGATAGGTAGGAAAATAGGTAACTATTAGGTAGTAAGTAAATGGTTTATACATGGGTAAGGGTTCTTTTTCCTACCTACCTACTAGCAACCCGCAAGTGGGTTGTTAGTAGGCAGGTAGATTTTTTTTTAAAAACGCACTGAGCTAACCACCATGATTAGCTAGGGAACTGGAACCCAACAGAAAACTGTTTCCTGACCACTTACCATCCATCCTTCACAGTGCACTGGTGTGTGCTGGTTCACTGTGGCCTCTTTTAATAATCTTTTGAACCAGCACCTCACGAGCGCACCATGAAGGATGGATGGTCAGTAGTCAGGAAACAGTTTTCCGTTAGGTTCCAGTTCCGTAACCAATCATGGTAAGTTAGCTCAGCCGCTTTTTGTTTTACTACCCACAAGCAAGCTGTTGGTAGGTAGGTAGTAAAAACAGCCATTACCTAAATAAAAACCAATTACTTACCTGAAATTCTTAGCTATTTTCCTTCCAAACTACCTACCTATATATGGGACCTACTCCTTATAGCGTGGGTTACCAGCATGGTGAAAGTTAACAAAATGTTTCTCCGTGGTATTCCAAGGTGTGAATGGATAAAAAAGAGTTAAGTAACTTGTAGGTGGTTTTTTTTTTTCCCCCCCCCCCTTTTCAGGAGGCAAAATTTCGTCAAATTTCAACTTGAGAAATATGATTTTGATCTATTCAAAGGATTTTCCATGAAAAAAATAACCCAAAATTTTCTAGATTTTGAAAAATAAAATTCAAATCACTAAATTTTAATATGATAAGTTTGAGTCAGTAGTCAAGAATATAAAATTTCTTAATTTTTATAACTAATATATAGCCAGATCTGGCTAAATCAACTTATGGATGATCACCACTTCAGCTACTTCACAAAATTGGAAAAAGAAAAACCCCCTGCTTGCTTGTAGGTCAGTGCTAACTAACATAAATCATTTTCTTTAACATAATGTTATTATCTAAATGTTAGCCTACAACACTAATGAACCTTAACACTAGGTCTGACTGTAGTTTAAATTTTCAAAGGTTGAACATTTATCTATTAAAGAAGGTTGTTTGTTTGTTTCTTTGGTTTGTTGGGGGCCCTACCCCCACAGGGACAGGGACTATCATATTGGATCCAACTTTTGGAAGTTTTACGTTATTAGAACCGGTTTCACATTACAGGAACAGGTTTCTTTGGTGAAAGTGTTTAGACTGTTTAGATTGGAATGGATTGTTTTGGTGTTCAGAGTGTGGACACAGTAGGTAGATGCACAACAACATCTTATCTATTGGTAGGGCCAGCTTGTTTTTGATGCCTTGTTTGTCACATTGAGATCTCTCAAACCACCATATCTCCAGTTGTGCTCTTGGTATCATTGGAAGTCCATGATGAGTGCAATGAGATGGCCCATGATGAGTGCAATGAGATGGCCCATGATGAGTGCAATGAGATGGCTGTGATGAGTGCAATGACATGATTTTTGGAATGTTTTCACCTCCGATGAAGAATTTTGATTGAGAATTGAACAATTTTGACGTTGAAAAATTCAATACAATAAATACCCAAAAAATCTTAGAGAAATTCATGGACCAGAGTGAACCAGCACCTAGAAATGCCATTCATGGATGATGTAGCAGGCCATTCATAAGGCACCCACACCAACAACATGGGTACCTTCATCATTCCCGGAGTTCTTGCGCCTAACAATGGTCATCTAAATACACTACAAAAAAAATTAGGGCAAATTTCTGTAAATTGTAAGTACCCTTAATCAGAGCATCTCTAGCTGTGAACTTATATCATTAAATTAGAGGACAAATAATAATAGTAGAATAATGCAAAAATGAATGGTGACAAAAATGGAACTTTTAGGCTGAATGTTAAAGCCTTTTACAAGGGTGATATGCGTGAACAACTGAGTTTTCAGTAGTTGATCCATGAGCTCAAATGAGGGGGGCATTGGTGGAGATGCTCTTAGTACTTAGAGATGGAGAAAAGAAAAAACAAACAAGCAAACAAACAAATAGAAAAGAAAATGAGACAAGTTAGGGGGGGTTGGGGGGAGGGGGGAATGGGGATTTTATGTGAGGGAATTGAAATAATTAAATATTACTCCATTTTCAAATTCTTAGTTTCTCTCATAAAAAAATACACACACACTTGGTGAAGTTGGAAACTGTTGGGCATTTCATTTTCCACACGTGCTTTCCAAACTGGGACTGGCATTCATTTATAATGAAGTTATTATGAATGCCCAATTCCATTCCATCATGGCTGTAGAATGGATGAATGAATGATGATGATGATGATTTGCAACAAAAGAAATTGCGCCAAATTTGGTGCAAATTTAATTACTTGGGGGAGTGGATTCGAATGAAGGAGTGCCAGGAAATTACTGTTGATTGTCGGGAAGGAAACATAGCAGGAGATTTTGCTTGATCAACAAAAGTTGTGTAGTTTTGTTGTGGGTGGGAGAATTTTTTGGTGGTGGTGGAAGCCAAAGGAAGTTCAAGGATTGATGATGATGATGATGATGACAATGAGGAGGAGGAGGAGGAGGAGGAGGAGGAAAATGTCGTGGTGGTTGATGATGGTATTGGTGATGATCCAGATTTTTAGTTTTGCAAGCTGCTCTTGATTCACATATATTTGCAACAACAACAAAAAAATCTGCAATTTTTTTAATTTTTTTTTCTGAGGAGATAGATGGGTTTGTATGTGAGCAAGAGTAGTGGTGATGGTGTTGGTGGTGGAAGAAGAAGCAGAATGAGAAGAGGAGGAGGAGAGAATGTGAAGATCCACATTTGTAGTTTTGCAAGCTGCTCTTAATGCACATATGTTTGCAACGCCAAAAAAAATCTGCAAAATTTGGTTCTTTTTTCTGAGGAGATAGAGGGGTTTGTATGTGAGCAAGAGTAGTAGTGGTGGTGGTGTTGGTGGTGGAAGAAGAAGCAGAATGACAAGAGGAGGAGAAGATATGATGATCCACATTTTGTAGTTTTGCAAGCTGCTCTTGATACACATATGCTTGCAAACAACTGAAAGAAAAGATCTGCAAAATTGGTGTTTTTCTCTGGGGAGATAGATGGGTTTGTGTGTGAGCAAGAGTAGTGTTGGTGGTGATGGGGGTGGTAGAAGAATGAGAAGAGGAGGAGCACGTTTCTTGGAAACACCAAATACTGATCCTCCTTCTTTCAGTGTCTTTCTCAACAACTGTTCTGCTGCTTCTCTCTCTTCTTCTTCTTCGTCGTCTTCGCCACTCACCCCGAGAGATTACCCCCCGCCTGCTCGCAATCGCCGTACTGAGGCGAGCGTGGAAGTGGCATCGAACAAGCTGGTGTTGCTTCAGGGGGTGAGGAAGATTGATGATGATTGGTCGTTTGTTCCTCCACATTTTGCAATTGCAGAGCGGAGGAGGAGGAGGAGGGGTAGTAGCCGGGAAACTTCCTCCCTCAGACGGACTTCCCTTCTCGAGGAATCCAGAAGCAAGGAGGTGGAAGTGCATGCAATGACACCCAACCTCAAGAGCACCACCCAGCTTGATCATCAGGTATGGTGAATGAATGCTGCAGTTGGGGAGTTCTCTCTCTCTGCCTGCAACTCCCAAAAGCTTCCACTGCCAAGACACTCTCGTTCTTATACAAAGCAGAGTTGTACATCTTATGAGCATCAGCATCATGACAAAATTGTTGTTCTTCTCTTAGGAATGACTCTCTCTCTCTCTCTCTCACTCACTCATGGGTCCTACAGGGGAAGAAGAAGATGGGTGTGGAGAAAGAGCTGCGCATCAAGGGGTCACCTCTGAAACAACTGAATTCCAATCTGTTGTACTCTGTGCCTGGTTTCCCGCTTATAAAAATGCCAGTTCAAGCAGTTGCTGACAATGGTAAGAGCATCTCCAGCAATACTAAGTATGTGACCCTGCAAATTAAAATCTGATGAAGAAAAGTCAAAACATGCAGGTTTTTGGTTCAGCAAAATGGTTTTGGCCCAGCATTTTTGCACAGTTTGCTGCTGAGGCTGGTAGAATGCACAGCAAAGTCTAATGTGGCCTGCCAGAGAAGAAGAGTGCAATAAATAGGATCTGATTGCTGCTCCCTGTTTCTGATTGGCCAACCATAATGATCGGTCCAGGTGCTTTGCTATTTGCAGTAGTCTCCCACCTATTTATTTGCAGTCCCGGTTTTAGTTTTATGCGTGCGGTTGGAAAAAATGAAGTAAATGACTAACCTTGGATGTGAGAACTATTTTTGCAGGTTCACATACTGAGCACCACTGGAGATGGTCTAACAACTCTAGAGCAGCCATGGATAGGACCTCCTTGGGTCTTGCTAATAGCACTCACCTGATGAAGTTTGCTTCAGATCAAAACTCCACAACAGCAGCTGATAGTCTAAAACTCACGAAGAGTTTTCAGGCCATTCTGTATGAAGAATACCATCCTCAAACAGATTTGTGTCAAATGCACAACTCTGATGCACCACAAGAAAACAAGAACTGTGCAGATAGGAAGGAATCAGTGCAATTCTCATCACCAGTGACCACCATGGTGCAAATGAATCCAGTAATCCCTCCTGTCTCTGGGTGTGCTCCAGCATCTTCTGTTATGATCAAAGATCATGTCACATGCCCATCATTAGGTGCAGCTTCTTTGGAAGATTCAGTGTTGTGCATTGCATTGCTTGCTGCTGAGCAGATTGAGGCAACCTCAAGGTGCAGCTGTGTAGTCAGAGGAAAGGTTTCAGAGGAGGTTTCAAAGGCTAGCCACAGTGAAGAAGGTGCAGAGGAGGTCAGTCCACATGTGAAGTCCAGAAAAATTCTTACACAACTGGATGATTGTTGTGTGGAAGATGAACAAAAGAAGAACACGATTGTCAACCACCACCACCACAACTCCAGAGCAGGGCTTGACTATTCTCTAAGTGAAGTTCAGGATTTTGATGACCTTACTGGAGACCGGGTGACATTCATAGAGATAGTGTTGAATGCAGAATTGGGGGGAGTTGTTACAGAGATGACCACAGTTTGTTCCAACAGATCTGCAGCAGAGAAGCCTAATCAGCAAGAAGGAGCTAGTCTACTGTCTGAAGAGGTGAAGCCAAGAAAGATTCAGGGCAAAGACATGGATCTTGGTTTAGGCTCAGACACAATTTCCACACTAGAGGTGGGGGAAGATTGTCACCGGCAAGCACAAACTCATGTCATGCAGCTGGAGAATGGGGATGAGGACACTCACGGGAGTGCAGCAGTGAGGAATAAGATTCTCCCAAATTCAAGAGAAATCTGCATTCAGGGATTTGATGCTCATGACAACTTGCAGCTTGAAGGAGAAAGTGCTGTCAAGCCTCTGCAAGACTCCTTTGCCGAGAAGCAATGTCAAGTCCCCATTGAGCAACACCCCACATTGCAAATTCCTGAGAAAAAGGAAACTTCACCATCTGAAATTCAACTCTTAGGTATTTCTGTGGAGTCAATGCCACAACATAATTTGCCTCTATTGCAGATTCAAGAGGTGCCAACATTGGCCTATGCTCCTGAGTGCTTTACTAGTTTGGCAATTTCAGATGCTCAGGAACTAGAACATGATAGACATCTTTCCTCAAAGGATGTTACAGATGTATATGGAGGTTCCAGCAGAGAGGGTGAGGTCGCTGCCAAGATCAAGGTTGGCAATCATTCTCCAGTGTTACAGAAACTTGTTGAGACTGCTGACACTACTCAACTGGATTTGGCTGTTCCAGTGTTGTCATGCACATGTTCAGATAGAGCAGAGGATGTCAATGAATTCCCTGAAGCAGACAAGCTCTCTGAGTGTGTACTAGCTTCCTTCACCAAGACTTGTCCTCCTGAAAGTGACAATGCAGGTTCTTCAGCAGATTTAGAAGCAGATAATATGAGCCAGTGCCCTGCTGGAGTTCATGCATTACAAGCCTTTGTTGAACAGATGATCACAAGCAAAGATAAGAGTTACACCCAAATGGACTGTGTGACATCCCTCCATCTTCAGGATGAGGAATTTGGAGGCAACTTAGAAGAAGCTGCAATGAGAGCTGACTACCTCCATGGTAGTAGTACAACAACTGAGGACAACATAGCCGATCCTTTGTCTGTCACAACACCAAGCTCAACAACACCCTCCACTCCACAACTGTCAAGAGACACAAGTACTACAATCTCAGGTGCATCAACCCAACACCTGCAGCTTACCACCCACTTGCTTCCAGGGGCACTTTCAGCTGAGGAAATTGCAGAGATTTGGCGAGCGTTTGGAGACAGCCTAGCCCCATTTTCTGCATCTTCCACTCCGTAATTCTGTCAGAAAACCCTGCATGATGCAATGTGATATAATTCCTCGCAGATCAGATTCAAGCTAACCATTGTTTTGACTTGCCAATGAAGAAGTGTGCGCTCTGGCTACTGCACACCATCACAGCAATGTGATTTCTTGTTCCATAGTTCATGTTGTTGGGTCAGGCGCTTAGTGGCTAATAGGTAGGTAGGTGCATGTGGATGGTTAGTACATATCCGACTGCGATAGTTAGCTATGGGACAGGAATACGATGAAGAAGTTGTTTTTCTGCCCACACACATCCATCCTGCATGGTATACATGTGGGTTGCGGGTCCACTCTAGCCCAGCAATATCATCACTCCTTCGATTGGGTTCATATCATGGTAACCCAAATCTCCCAACATAACCAAAAAGTCCCCTTGTGAGGTGGAGCTTGTCTGAGGAGAAATTTGACCATTGTGACGTTCAGACATGAATGGAACAAATGTGGAAATATTGATTTTTCAGCTTAAGTAAAGAAATGTGAAAAATGAATTTTAAGGTAAGTGAAATTCAAAAGAACCTATGTCAAGTGCCAGGAGATGTGTGCCTGATGCTATTGAAACTAACCAAGTCATGCACACAAAAGCAATGCACACAAATGGGTGTTACCTCAGTTCCAGAGACACTCCATGGGGTAAATCACTCAAATGCATAAAAAACACTAGAAATCTGTTCACACAAAATTAGATTCCAACAACAAGCATTATTACTACACAAATCTATCAAACAAACAAATAATCCAATTTGTGTTGTTTGATTATCAAGGATAAGTAGCCCCTTGTCATTTATAGTGGTTGTACAACTTGCTACATTGATCTTATCCTAAATCAACCCCAAATTGAGAGGTTGTACTCAAATGATTTTGGAAATTAATTTTCCAAAAAAATGTGAGCAATGTTGATTTCAAATTGTTTCTTATATTATTAGAAAATCCCATATTCTTTAACATTTTTTCACATTGTCTTAAAAGAATGATGTTTTCTTTTCTCTTTTTTCAAAAACACCATACTCTGGTTTTGGTAACATTGAGTGGGTCATATTCATCACACAAATTCTCTAGATCTTTTTATAGAAATTTTTTGGTTCATGTCAATGTGGCCATAGTCTTGTATGGTGTGTGTTGTTGCATTATATACCACATCATCTCCCAATGTTAGATTTCAAACATGTGAGGGTTGAATGATGGGGCATAAGTCCAAAATGTCAACTTAACAATCTCATATATTTCCCTGACATGTCTAGAAGGTAAATCAAATGTAATCCTAGTTGGTGGATCAAAATTTCACCAGTCTTCATTGATGCTAATAGTATTTGTGTAATTTTTTATTTTGTGATAATCTCATACATAAGACTTATCCATAAAGTCACCCTCTTTTTCAGCCCCCAGTCCATTCTTTCAGTGGTATCTGCAAAGTAAGGAAATTTTATTAAATCTGAGTATGAAATCCTGAAACTCAACATTTAATGCACAAGGTTTGAGAGTAATTATATTAGTCCTACAGTAGGAGCAGTGAAAATATATATGTAGCAGCCGTGGGGGCGCTGAGGCAAAATGAAAAACAGGATGAAATTCAGTGTACCACCAAAATTGGTGGAAAAACTAATTTGGGTCCCAGTTATTTCATTTTGTAAAATTTTCATTCCCGGTTACACACGTTTGATGCCCTATTATGCTGAAACTGGCCGTTTTTGCCCCCAAATCGCCTGACTTTATAACTTTATGGACTTTATGACTTTATGGATAACTTTATAGAACTCGAATTGTCCTTAAAAGATGGTGCATTGCAATGATGGGAAATGGCATGCAACCATCACTATTGCAAAGATTCTTTAACACTTTACCATTAGATGTCAAAGAAAGACATACATACATTGCAAAGCAAACCGAATCGGTCTGCCCTAATGTTTAGGGGTTAACTACTGCAAGGTCACTGATCCAAACTTGTCACGCCACCACTTCCATCAACTTTAGATGTTCACACTTTGTGGTAACTAAATCCATGATTCTTACAAATTCCCAGTTAAGTTACCTTGATTTTGAAGGGTGAACTTCAATTGAGGATTATGTCATGGTTTTATACTTTCCTCTTAATTTTGGTTGGGGTGTACATAAGATTTTATACATGTGTATCACCGATATCTTTGAATTACTTGTGCATGCATTCAAAAATAAATAATTGGATTCAAGATACATTCATACCTTATGTACATGTAATTGAACCTTGAAATAAAGGCATGCAAATATATTGATATGTGTAGTTATGAGATCAAGAATTCAAAGTAATTGGAACATTTTCTTGATTATCATTGTTCAACCTCTTGGAGGACCCATGTTGTTTGATCCAATTTTTCAAGAAACCTTTGTATAGCAAAATAAATTAATAGTGTTTTAGTGTAGAATAACAATGCGATGATGGGAAATAATGGATAATGGGGTGCAATATTGGAGTACAAAAATGTCGTGGTGTAGTGGAAGGCTGCATGTAGATAGAAGCAAGTCTAAGCAACATTAATTTAAATAGTCATTTTCTAATTTGTTACATAGAACTACAAATTTACATTATAATCTAGCTTTTGAAGATAGGCACTACCATGAGCTTTTCACTAAATGCTTTATCACATGAGAGGTTATGACTTTCATTGGTGAAAGCATAGTTAGGTGGATTCTTTGGATTATCATAGTTATAAATTTTTTGGACTATAATTAAATTTAAAATGCTAAATTACATCAACATTAACATTGTCAAATTTTTAATTATCCATATTGCAATAAAACTTAATGAAAATCATGTTTAAAAATAGTGAATTTATATTGGACTTTTGAAATTGGATATTGTTCCAATCATAAAATAAAAATTGACATGTGGATTCAAAGTATGACATAGTAGAGTTAATTCTTTATGAGAAAAATAGGACAATGTCAAATGGCATGTTTAAGGGTAAGATGCATTGTAATTTTCCTCATAGAAAAAACTCTGATTCTTTAGTTGAATATTGCATTATTAGTATTTTAATCCAATTCTCATTTGAAACTTCATGTTTTTACTTGAATTTTTGTATCAAGGGGGTAAGTATGATTGGGTGGTGCCACTAGTACCCACTTAGGGTTTTAAAAGGCCAAAAAATATTTAATAAAAAATTTCAATTTTAATTTTAATTTTCCTTTTTATCCTATTGGTGCATTTATGTAACCAAGGTCCGATAATACACAAAGAGTGTGTCTCAGGTGCTGGCCTTGCCAGTTACATTAAAAAGTATCTTAAGGCAAAAGAAGAATTATGGAAACTCAAATATTTCACCATGCAAAAACATATTCTTAAAAAAATCCTCTAAAAGAAACCAAAATCCTTCAAGATATTATTATAACTCTATTATAACTAATCTCAAGTCTCAACACAAGCCAAAACATCATCTTTCAAAAATCCTCATCTAAAAAGAGACCTATTATTTATTACCTAGGGGCCAAAATCCCTTAACCTACTATACTCTATAATGAATCTAAACATGATATCCTTGCCTTGGTAAAAAGAATATTTTGTAAATTGTTTTACCCCTTCTCCTCTCATTTGTAAATTCGAGTGGGAAGATCTTACATTACCTCAATTTGCAGTCCATTAGGGTTTAGGGTTTAAGGAATCCTTTCCAAGGGAAAAATGGAGAGAGGCCTATGATTCACTTGCAAGAGGCTTTGGTGATGGCGGTCATTTCCGGCGCTCCCTTCTCTTCATCCTTTTTCCACTGCCGGCCTCCTCCTCCTAAATATTGCACTACCTGGAGCTCCAGAACCAATTTGTTTTGTGCCAGAGCAATTGGGGAAGCTTCCGTTTCGGCGGATTACTCTGAAGCCAAGAGATTGATAGATGAGGTGTTGAGAAAGGGGAAAGAGGAGGAGGAAGAATCTGCTGTTGCTGCTGCCACTTCTTCGGTCGCTAACAGTGCGGTTTCATGGGCGTTATACTGTGACAAGGAGTCGCAGAGACTCTTGGCTGAGTCGGTGGAGAAGCTTTGTGCATCATCACAGGATGCAGGCCCCTTTTTGAGCTCAGAGAACGCTCTTGGAGTTTGGGATGTCTTTTATGCTCCCCACATCTCCAGGTTTGATTGCCACACACGCACACGCACACACAATTTCTCTCTCTCTCTCCCTCTCTCGTTGTATCATTCAAGACTTTCTACTGACCGTGGATATGCGCCATCATGGAAATCATAAATCTGAAGACTGTCTCTTGTGACTTTAGGACCATGATGCACATAATTCCTTCCACAATTTTTTGTGGAATTTGTGATTGATTGTTCGCACATTTATGAGGATTGTCAGGAGCTGAAACTCAGAGCTCTGGCAAATGGGTTTAGGGTTTTATGGTTTAGGGCGCCTGGGCAAATGGGCAAATGGGTGCTGCATTCACAGCTAAGAAATCAATTGATTGAGGCACATCCTGAACGACAGCCCTAACTCTGCACATGTGCAGTGCACCCTAGTGTACCACACACCAGCTGAATTCATGGAACCAATTTATTCAGAGCTTGTGCAATGGGACTGCACTCATCATGGGATTACTTCCCTTGCTCAACCAGTTTAGATGGCACAATCTAAAGCCATGTGCTCTTCATTTCTCTCAAAGTTTTGAGCGACCCATTTCCCATTTCAACCAAGTGGAGTCAAGAATCCATCAGAATTGGAGCACCTGAGAGCTGAATCATGTTCAGAATTGCTAGCTCTAAAATGTGCAATCTATCTGTCATGTTTTCTTACTGCTCAGGTTGTGTCCTCCTTGCAGCACATGGAATTGTGGTAGATGAGTAGTTCTATCTGCACACTTCCTGTTGTTGCAGAGTCTTGAGTGGAGTTGATTGGCCAGCAATCTATTCAATTGTTGAGCGAGCAGACCTGAGTGACAGCGTTTGTGTGTATTGCAGGATATCAAAGTCTGTGGGTGTCAAAATCAACCCTCTGCGGTACATACTTTCTCCATCAGGGTTTGTAAGCAATGTGCAATACATGAGTCCATTTGGAGATGGTTGGTTGAGTGCAGCAGGAGACTTTGTTGTGAGGGACAATCAGACAGTGGAAGTTCTGTTTGACTCCTTCTGGTGGGACATTGGCCGTGATAGTTTACAACCAGACCCCAAAGGCCAAGTAAGTTACACAAAGAACTGCTTATGGTGGTTGCAATTCATATGTTGTTGAAAATGTGGCATTAGAGTTCAGAGATCTTGTTGCTTCTGATTACACGGTACTACAGAGTGGGCAGGGTTTAGCTGATTCTGGCTCTTAGTTGCCTGGCTCGGCCATGGGTGAGCTAGGAGCCAGAACCAGCCAATCCCTGCCTGCTTCCTGGCATTATCAGCTGTTACATTAAGGTCTGGGGTGGCAAATTATGTCATTTTCTTGACAACATTATATGACATGATCTTCCAGTGATGATTATCATACGCTTGTAATAGTGACAAAAAAACTCTGTTGAACATGAATCTTTAAATCTACCACCCCAGACCCTAGTGTCATGGAATGGGCTTGCCCTTGCCCTTTATGTTGGTTGTTGTCGCCTAGCTTGCCCAGTGCCTTACCCAACATAATGGGCAGGGGCTTGACCATTCCATAGTACATAATATATATGCATTACAGAATCAGCAAGTGCAAGATCTGCTGATTGGGTCTACAGAATTGGCACTTGTGCTGAGAGTGGTTGATTCAGCATCATAATTAGTCGATTAAAAGGAAGAATACAACCCAACAGTTGTTAATGGAAAATGGTTTGTTTGCAGGGATCTGTCTTGAGGACTATGGTAAATGTAATGGGGAAGGGAGCTTTTATTCAGTCTCTTTCAGTATATCCTGTTCACTTTGCGGATGAAGACATTGTAGTTTTTGAATTCACACCTCTTAAAACCAAAATTGCTGCTAGGAAAACTGGAAATCATACCTAACCCACATGTAAAACTTGTACTATGACAGAATGACTCTCAAATCATCTGTAAAATGTGTCAATGTTGAAGGTTGACATCCCATTTTAGATCTCTTTCATTTCACAGAGATTGCATCTTGATACAAAAATCAATTGAACCCAACATGGCATGGTCTGAGCAATAACATGGCTTACAAAAGTGATGAACATGGTCCTTGCATAGGACTTATAAGTATAAGCGATAATATAACATTTACCTGACCAATGATGTGCACTATTGTAAATCTGAATTGTACCCTGGTAAAGAAGTGAGTTATTTTGGGTACAAAATTAATAAGCAACTTACAACACTTAACATTTTATTAGGACTTCAAGTTCATGAGGAGTCATTGGGGTATATATCCTTCGATGGACCCGTGATTCCCATGATCTTAATGGTCTCTTAATGGACAATTCTTTTACTCTCAAAAAGCAACCTTGGTATCAAAACATGTGGGGGGAAATCAACAACTGTGATTCCATTTGTTTTGATCCTTGATATGCAAAAATTGAAGATACATGAATCAAACACCCATTCATTTGTTGATTCGTTAAAAATTCAAACATGAAATTGTATTGTCACTTTTACCCACTTAATTTTGGATATTTGCACATGCTGATGATGCTATTTCATGAGAAAGGGACATTATAAGTTTTTGTTGCTATTGAGGGCCATAAAAAAAACTTTCACACTTGAACAACTTCAAGTGCTTGAACCATTGAAACTTTTGTGAAAGTTACAAAATCTTATAATCTATGACCTAACCACTCTTGGATCCATGGGTATTTGTTGCTTCTTAAATCCTAAACACTGACTAAATGTTTTGTTTGGACCCTTTCCTCTCTATGGTTTTGATATTAACATTATTTACCTTCTCTTTAGTGTTGGGAATGACTAGGCATTGCTAAATTGCCCCACTCCATTGCTTTTCTGTATTTTCTTTTTTCTTATTGGTTTAGGCTCTTTGGGCTGAAACTTATCCTTTTTTCCATTGTATTCATTTTTAGGGGAAGTGGAAGTTTGGGGTTGGTTGCATTGTTTGTATGCAAACCAAGGTGTTGAAAATCATGTATATTGAACAATGCCTTAAATTGTCATTGACCTTGCGCGCCCCCCACCCCCAAATCACCTATGCCATTTATCTATTATGTATCTCCAAGTAAATGAATGGAAGGGCAAATATTAACATACCTTGTGTTCATTTTATTGTTGATCCAATTAATGATGCCCAATGATTTTTAACATAATTTTAAAATATCTAATTTTGTGATATCAAAATGGAAACACACACACACATTCAATAAAAGGTCCAAAATAATATGATTATACATGTCATTGTCGTCCCCAAGACCCTAATTTGTATGTTGTTACTTAAGTAGAATACATGTAGATGAATGTATGGATTAAAGTATGATTTTTTCATGGCACAATGGATATATCATGTGTCATATACTAATGGATCTATATATTTGATGTATAGGCATTGAATTAATATCTGCCCTTCTTCAAGAAACTATATAAGGATTGTCACAAAATTCATTTAAATCTTTCATTTTTTATATGTTTCTCCCACAAAAAGATGGTGAGTAAAAATGATGTGATTCTCCATGGTCAATATTTTAGTCATGCAAAGACTTACCTTTTAATTATGCACCCAATGTTTTGTGAACAAAATGTGTTGTATTTCAAGCAATTACTAGTTGAATTTTGGTATTCATTTTATGATTCAAATTGCTTTTACAAGAGTTTTTTAAAAACCTTGCATAAGAACAATTGTCAGTTGTTAGCTCTATGAGTTGGAAATCCCGTTTTCCAAAATTGGCATTTCTTTTGGATTGCAATAGCCCAAACTTTTGACAAATCGACCGACAAATATGATGATAGTATTATCATTACATGGCAAAATCCTAACATTTGATGAAACCCTATCAAACTTTCTTTATGAACTCATTCTAAAAGTGATGTCAATGGTGTTCTTCTTTTTTTGTTTTTTGTTTCCTTCTTGTTGTTGGGAAAGATTTGTGCTACACTCACCTTCATCACAAATTTGTGAATAATTTTGTTTTGATGTCGATGCATGGTTAACTTCTTGACCAACGTTATGGGTCATCAAAATATTTCCATAATTTCCATCACCTGAAAATACACAAGTTGGGTGTTCCCGATTGAAGTAGAGAATGTACAAAGCACTTTCATTTATCAAATTCAAATTTAACAACCATTAATCACTAATATATATTCAACAAATGTGTCTTGAGATTTGCGTAACAATTAGTCATGTCTAAAATGCAACCCACAAATTGAACAAGTAGATGTGACTAATAATTGATATGAACATACTTGGAAGCCCATGCATTGCTCCTTGAACATTAGAATGAGATTGTTGATGTGCAACTTGTTGTCGTGAAATTATGATTTGAATAGCCCTCCGCAAATTCCATATTGGGCAAAAATAACGAAAATCGCCTACACTATTTCTCACCATCCCTAAACAAATTCCACATACATTGCCATCCCATGGGCGAATTAATGGACACCCAACTGACAATACACGAGTTGAAACATATTGAGCTCCTTGCGGGGGTGCTTGATCCAACAAGTAAGACCCACCTATTTTCCCCACACTGATCATTAAGGATAAATCCTTATCTAAACTAACAAAATAGCCTGCATCTCCTGGCATATGGAGTGTTGTTGATGATGCTAGAGGAAGTGAGGGATAATATTGTGACCATGTGGTAGGAAACACACAAATGCCAGTCTTTAGATCAATGTCTACCTCATCTACTTGTTGTGTCCATTGAAATCGACTGAATCCTCCCTCATTAGCACCAAAGTAAGAATTGGTTGTAGTACAAATGTTCACATTTTCACGAGCATATTCTTCAGAGATTGCAATTTCAACTCCTCGAATAAGTTTCCTGGAACCTTCCTTTCCCGGCTTATGTTTCCTCTTGTTCATAAGGATGCAAGATGCGGTGATCACATTATCACCACAAAAGAAACCTGTGCCCAAGAATGATCCAGCAGCACTCCTATTCCTTTTTGAGCTGTAGACTGCCACAAGGCTTGGGTAAATTGCTGTCAAAAGGGCTCGGGTTTGATCATCAATGTCTTGTAATGCTGCCACTTGGTTCATAAATCTTGGGAAGAACCATCGGCCCGTGGATTCAAGATATCTTTGGTACTCTGATTCTGGAAATTGTAGTCTTGGACGGGGAGGTAATAATGGTGTTGCATTTCTTTCTACTATTGACAACCCTAGAGCTTGCAAAACAGGATCATGATCCTCACTAGAAGGCCCTGCACTACTATCATGATTAAGCCGAGGAGAAACTTGATTGTTGTGCAAATCAATGTTATCATTATCATTAAGCTCTTGGTCTCTCGATGGCATGTCAATATCAATTTGATCAATATTGTGATGATCTATAGTTGAATCTATGATATTTAGATTTGGAGTGTGTGATTCTTCATCAGACCTAATGTTGTTTGACATTGGATCCCAATCCCAAGTTTCATTTTCATTTTCAAGCATGGACATTAAATTATCACCCATCTCTTTCCCTTATTGAATAAATTTCTTACTATTGATGGAGGTTGAATAGGGTTTTGAACTTATTAGATGTATCTCAATGTTGCTTGGACATTGGGTGTTTGCATTTGGTTTTTGAAGGCCTTCAAAATGTGCATCTTCAATCATTTATACCTAGAAACGGTTCATCTTAATGAATCCAAAGGAAAAAAAAAAGATGTTAATTTTCTAAATTTTGGGTCATGTGACATGCAATGGTCTTTGTGTTATCACATACCTACATGAGCCCCACATTAGGCAAGGCCATAATTGTAGAGATGGTTATTTTGTTTTGAAAATTCAAAAAAAGTCTTTGCACAACACAAAATCCATTGAATCTTTGATTATGTAGATGATGTTGATAATTTGGGGAATTCACCTTTCAATGTAAGGAAAAAAGAAGAAAAAAAGATATATGCATTAACATCTATTTGTTGGGCACAGCTTGAGGAGGAGACCATTGCACTTGGAAGAAGGAGAAGAAGAAGAATTCCTTTTGGAAGAAACTCAAATCAAAGAGTCCAAAGGAGGTTAATAGAACTCCAAAATAGTGCGAAGTTTTCAAAGAAATTCCAAGACCAATAATTTTAGCCTGTGGGTATCTTTTTTGAAGGGGGCTCCTTAATTTGCTGAAATAAAAGAGATATAATTTCCTGATCTGAAATGGGTTGAGTAGATTCAACGCAAGATTCAAGTGCACACCAGATTCAATGGCAATGATGATGATGGGTGGTGGTGTAGTTTAATGCATGTAAGAAATGGTAGAGAGAATGCAATTTTTGTGAATGAATTTGGTACAGTACTGCTGGAGATGTGATGAGGGATGGTGAGCTCCAGACAGAGAGATAATGACACTCTTGCAAATGGTAGAGAAAGAACTGAGTTTGCAATTTTTGTGAAGGAATTTGGTGCAGGAGAGATAGGAGGGATGGTGAATTGCAGACAGAGATAATGACACTCTTGAAATGGTGGAGAGAGAACTTAGCTTGCAATTTTTGTGAAGGAATTTTGTGCTGAATTGTTGGAGATATGATGAGGGATGGTGAGGTGCAGATGGAAAGATATGATGATAGTCTTATTATTGCCTCTAGACTTTCATTCCACTCTGTGTGGTCTCCCACTCCAAGAAATAAATTGAGTTGTTTCTGTAAGAGAATTGCACCATGGATATTGAGCTTGTAGAGAAAAAGAACAATGCAAGTTTTATAGCCTGAGGATAATTGAGGGAGTCTCAAGAAAAAAGAAGGGATCCAGACAACCTGAAGCATGTTAAGGATCAGTTGAGAAGTGGATAGCTGGAGAAAGGGCAGAGAGAGGGATGGTTGTACAAGTCAGAGAATGGAGGTCAGTTTCCTTCACCAGAATGATGCTTTCTTTGGTTTCACTCTAGACTCTACTGTTGAAGGTTTCAGTGTATCAGCAAACTTGTTGAACAACATCAAACAAAGCCATGCAAACAAGAAGGACAACTTCTGAGACGAGAAGGGATCCTCTATTGAGGCAGAAATTTCACTGCGGGTAAGGCACCCTCCATATACACTAAAAACATTCTACCAGTTCACAGTAACACATTCTACAAAGTGTGGGACCAAATGAAAACTACATTGTTCTGTAGTCTCTCCCTTACAGGCAGAGCCAACAAAACAAGATTTTCACTAACCTACAAACTCAAAACTTGGACCTAGTCTTCCAGGACCCACTAAAAGGCACAAATCCATGGAGTTAGTGATTGAGCTTTGAGGCTCTTGACAATGATAACAAAAGACCCACAGAGTAACCCATACCCCACAGCAAGTTTGCTATGATAATGTATTGCCATATAGCATGTCTCAACTGGTGGTCAAACTAGATAATCACCTTGAATGAACACTTGCCAAAGAACATACCTCTTTCCTACCAACATCATCAGGAATTTCAGTTGATTTCCAGTCCCATGATGATCTTGAGTATCACCTTCTTTATCAGGCTTCTCTACCCGAAGCTATTCAAACAAATTGGTTAAATGAATGTAAGGGCAAAAGGCGGGTGCCAACCATCTTTTGTGTGTGCCAATCACCTAGCACCAGACATTGTAGGTGCCTATAGCAATTGACAGCATTGGTGGGCAGAACTATATGCCACATGTATGTAAGGTTGTAGGTTGATTCCTAACAATATCATAATCATCTTGAGCATCAGATCTACTCTTCACTTTTTACATGTCTATATAAGACCAACCTTCTCTCTGCATTATCATAACCCTTCAGAGTGCTAAACTTGCCATTGTTGTACCCATATCCTAACATCCACCCAGATGTTCCACAAATTGGAAAAAAATCACACTGATTGGATGCAGGGAAATTCTGTACATTTCAGATGTATGCATACCCATGTTATCACCTAGTCTTTTGCCTCAGTGCTGTTGAAGAAAGATCTGAATGGAAAAGGTTTTCTGGAATTGCTTGGAACATATGTTGGACTTCAGCTGGAATGTCTATGTCAGATAGAACCTGCATTACATCAAGCATTATTAGGTACCAACTATCCCTACACATATTGCAGTCACTCACTGACGATGCAATGCTCAGTGCTCCACTTTGAAGGGATCTATTTTTCATTCACCAGTTCCAGATTGCAGTACATCTCCAGCCTAACAGACCACATAACAGAAGCTGGAGGATGGCACTTCTCATCTGGTTCTGGATAAAGACACAGACATCTTGCAAGACTTTGGTAATTGTTTCCTCTGTGTGTGTGTGTGTGTGTAGTTACTTATCAAAAACAAACTTCATGCCGATGTTGCACATTTTCAATGAACATTAACAATATCTGCATACTCTTTATCTGCTAATTCTATTCACCTTGTGATTAGCTCTGAAACATTGAATATACCTGTTCATTGCTCCTGCATTTTAGAATCTCTTCAATGGTTCATCAGACTGAGCAAGAAAACCAGAGACTTTGGCATACCTTGAATCTCCCATCAACTTTACGTCCTGCCACCATAAAATCACAACCCTGTTGATGGATTCCCAGCAAAACCTCCAGCATTCGGGTCTTGCTCTCCCCATAATATTTCGGCTGCCAGATCAGGACATCCTCACATTCAAACACTATTACACTCTTAACAAAGTCTGCAAAAGAACATCCATCCCCTTCCAGTCATTTGTCTATGGGCATACAACAAGCCAGAAAGTTCACATTTGCTGCTACACGTCATGAATGAGGAACCACATGAAGAAAAAGACTCACATTCATGAGTCGGATGGCAGTATCCACACCAACAACAAATGTGCTGTCTGGAAAGAGTTCTGCTTTCTTGTAGAAATATGGCTGATTTGTCAAAACCAAATTTTTCCCTGCTAACCAGCACAACCATCAGCATTGAACTGCTTCTGGCTGCTCATATCCTGACACTCCAATTTGTCAATTTAGCAACAAGGTTCTGACTATGACCATTAAGAAAGTTCATATCCCAGGTTATTTCAGAGGGACAGCCTGATGAAGGTTCGTGTGCTTTCCCTGTGATTGCTATTGAAATTTACAAGTTGCATGTTCATGTGCGTCAAGAGCAATGTTAACAGGTCACTTACCAATTGCCAGAAATATGCATATTCATTTCTCTTGGAAATTTGCAGGAAGCAGCAGCAGCAGCAGCAGAAAACAGTCTCCTAATCTTTAAGAAAGAAAATACCATCTTGGATCCAGCATATGAATTGAGGAAGAATACCTATGTTCCGAAATTGCTTCACCCGGTCCTTGACATCACCAAGGCCCAGTGGGGGTTTATCAGCATTAATTGCAGAGATTTCGAAGCAGGGCATTGTGCCCTCCTGAAGACTGGAAAGCAACAAAAATATGCTATGGTCAATGGGGTGGTAAAGATATGTCCATTCTGTAACATCTGGGCCCAACTGATAAACAAGATTGGCCTGAAATTGTTTAGAATCTGCTGACTGCTTCCTTTTCTGCGGCACATCTTTCTACTGGAGTGAGTTCTGTCCTATGCTCAGTGCCATTGCAAATTCATGTCCAGAGCAAAATGAGAGTAAGGACCATAGTCTCCATCATTCTATGATTTGGATGAACTCCCTTTAACACTGGGCAATACTCAACTGGAGGCTGACATCAGTATGGGTGCTATCCAAAAATGGTTCATAAAAACCTGCATGCGACCTCCAAGAGTTTGACATGCCCATCATGCAGTGGATTGAACGATCCTGAAAGAATTATCCTTCTTGAACCAGTCATATCTGCACTGCCTGGTCAACACATTGATACACCACCCAGGAACATATCTCATGACAATGTTGGGAGAACATTTCTCTGATGGCATTTCGCAAGGTGAGAAAAACCCCACAAAAACAAAAGATAAATTCACTATCTATCCCACAGCAGGCAACAACAGTGAGGGAACCAAAAGCACATGCAGATATAAACTAGATCACCACCATGAGTTCTCTCACTTGGAAATGCAATCATGCAGATTTGGCCATTAAGCAGTTGCTCTAATTGCTCTTCCTCAGTGTAGGACCACCTTTGCTCTGTCAGCCTTTCAGTTCCGTCCTTGAGCTCCAAAGGAATTCCCATAGAAACACCACACACATCTGCCAGTGACTGCAAGAAACAACAACAGAAAACCTGTTGAGGAAAAAATCCTGTACCAAGTGCAGGAAATGATGTTAACACTAACAATATCAGTACTCTAAGTGGCTGTGGAACATCACTTCCATGTAAACATTGAGAGGGACAACAACAAAGGGCAAATGGGAACAAGGATCAATTCCAGATTAAGAATCAACATGCCTTCACGACCATACGGCTTGTGACAAGATCTTCTCCAACCCGATCTCGATAGCCCTGTGTCACAAGTAGCACCAGCGCAATGGATTCATCTTCAGGCTTTTGAAAACCTTGTAACAAAACTCCAACAGAAGGTCCCTCAAACAAAAGTTCTGGTTACATTAAGACTCAAGCTAGAATGAATCTTACAGCTTTAGAAGGTATTGCAAATATCCTTTTGCACAAGATGAAAGCTCAAGTACAAGAAAGGCATCCAATGACTGACCTAGAACAGCATTCAGAAGGAGTTGTAGATCAGGGCACAACATGTTCACTTACCTTTGCAAGTGTGAGATCATAGTGCCACAGTCCTGTTTGTGTTCGAGCTGACAAGTGACACCTAATTGCATCAGATAAACCCACCACACACACACACACATACAGAACACAACATTGTGTCAGCAGCAAAATCAACTCCAAACATGTCACATTATGGCTGCAGACTGATATTCTTTCTGTTTAGCTATGAAATTCAGCCTAGAAAAAATGCTAGGAGGTTTGCCAAATCTGTATGCATATGCAGACCTATGATCTCCACGCTTGGGAGGGACAGACGCCAGAGCACCAGTGAGGCCTATCCCTGCAACTGGCATTCCTGTCCACCAAACCCCAAATTTTGCATCACTGTCAAATGCAATAAATACACATGACACAGGGCCATGTGAATGTTATAATACTGCAAGCTGAAGAATGATGCTTTGAGCATGCAATTTCACAACTCAATACCCAACTCTGCAACCTATGTGCTTTGAAGAGCAAAAATCATGATGAGGAGGACCTGGCATTGAGAGTTTAAGAGCTCTGTTATATGCTGCCATTGCAATAGCTTCAGCAGTTTCTCGGCACACATACTGCTCTGGGACCTACAAATATTGAGACCAAGATTGAGATGGGGGATCATGCACAAAAAGATGTGATCACTGAGAAAAAGAATCCAACAGTTCTTGGTATTAGTTTTCTTAGAAGCTGCTGTGACAGAAAACCAGATCACCTCTGCTGCAGCATAACAACAAAACTCTTGTGCTGCACATGGACATTGTGAGTACAAATCTTTGCAGTTTGAGAACCCTAACAGAAAATGAGACCAACAGTCTGATAGAAGAGTTTCTCCAGCAAATCCTTTTATTTTCCAATTGGTGGCACTTGCAAGGGTTTGACAAGTCTCTCACCTTGCCCAGCAGTTGCACCATGGAAGCCCTGGAGTAAGGCACAGTCACCTCTAGCACTGTGCCCGAAGCTCGTGGTACTGACAACAGCCAACCTAATGCCTACACCATGGAGACAAGCAAAACTATGTTGTTCATTTGGAAACATGATGTACCACCTAGACAAACAATACTGCATCTCTATCTTGCATCTCCATCTTAAGAATGCAAAGGTGCATTCAATGAGTGTCTCATTTCGACACGTGCCTTCCAGAAAGCTTATGCAAAGTGTAAAGCAAATTCCTCAACGTCCTCTAAACTTCAAGGATCTGTTAGCAGAAAAGGAACAAATATCATTGTAGCAGAATTGTTTGTTGTTGGATTTTGCAAATTTCACAGAGATCGGGGGGTAAGTGAAGTTGTTACCTGAGAACCTCCACCGGAGAGATAAAGGACTGCATGTGTGGGTGATGCATGGATAGCCTCTATCACGGCCTTAACCACTGCATCCATCTCGTTCCCTCTTGCTTCTTCTTCTTCTTCTTCTTCTTCTTCTTCTCCTTCTTCTTCTGCTCTCAGCCCCTTTATCACAAACAAACTGCAACAATCTTCTGTCAAATCCTGTTGTCTATGCTCTCTCTCACAGGGAAGTGCAATTGTTGAGTTTGCCACTTTTTCCCCCTTTCTGTTCTTGCTCGGTATCATCCAAGATTCCGCTCCACAAACAGACGTTGTTGTTGCCGTGGACTCTCCTGTTTCTAGGGTTTGTTCCTTGCTGGAAGCATGGTGTCTCCGCTTCAGTTTAGACGTTGCTGCCGTGGATTCTCCTGTTCCTACGGTTTGTTCCTTGCCGGAAGCATCGTTCTTCAAGAGAGACGCTGTTGCCGTGGATTCTCGTATTTCTAGGGTTTGTTGCTCGCAGAAGCATCGTCCTCCAGAGGAGACGTTTGCCGTGCATTCTTGTGCTTCTAGGGTTTGTTCCTTGCCGGAAGCATCGGTTCTCCAGCGAAGTTGTTGATGCCTTAGATTCTCTCGTGTTTCTAGGCATTCTTCCTTGCCGGAAGCATCGTTTCTCCAGAGATGTTGTTGTTGCCGCGGATTGTTGTGTTTCTAGGGTTGCCGGAAGCATCGTTTCTTGCGGATGATGCTCATTGCTTACACGACTGATGTTGCTTCTTTCTACTGCTCTGCACTGCTCTGCAGCAGGTACCCATGTGGTGCCCACGGCCCTCAGATGCGTCTCAGCTTTCAGCTTACGGAGTTTGCATTCAGGGTTGGTACTCTGTTTGATGAACCTATGTGCATGCATGCCTGGGGAGTGAGTTTACGTGTGTGCACACAATGCACCTTTTTTTTTCTTCTTCCTCTTCTTCTCGTTCTTTCTTGCAGATGTGTGTAGATTGCATGAAGCAGTTGGTCAAGTGTTGTAAGAAAAGGAGAAGCAAAGGAAGGGTTTTGCGGCATAATGATGATGTTTGTAGGAGCTCTTTGGAGAAAACGGTGGACATGAATTCTGCAGCAGTATGATGATGATGTTCATGTGTAGGGTTCGTGGCTTTGTTGGCTCAGAGATCTGCAGAGGCAGGTCATGGCAGTGGTGCTGGAATCTTAGCAGCAAGAGATTGCTGGATCCTGAGAAGGATGAGACGAAATGACCGAGTGGTGTGTTGTAGCAACAGCACTAATGAAGTCAACGATGGTCCTTTGCAAGAGCCACAGTACTACAGCTACACAGATCCGAACATGGGTGAGCCGTCTCCCACATTTGGTGCTCGTACTCCACTTGCAGACATGGCACTTTGGGATGAGGATATGTTCCACATCAAGAGGACTGCTCAAGCTTCAACTCCTGCACCAAGTTCTTCAACATCAGAACAGCAGCAGCAGCCTTCTACTCCATCTGCTCAGCTATGCTGAACAATCACTTCTAGCCAAAGAAAGTTGAAGAATGTTGAAGCATGTAAGTCAAGGGAAGAAGAAATCAACAAGTTATAAGAAGAGGAGGGAGAGGAATTGAGTGAAGCTGAAGCTGAGCAATCTTCCACTTCATTGGAGAGAAATGGTGAAGATGAATATGAGAACTTTGATGAAGTGGAGGAGGAAGGAGGAGACAAAAAAGGGGAAACTACAGAAGAGTATTGAGCACAGAATTAGCACCTGAGATGGGTGTAAGAGAGATACAGCAAGAGACTGACATTGGACCCAGTATCCAAGTACACTTTCAAATGATGAGCTTGGGTGGAACTGGAAAAAACCACCTGTTGGTCAGGAGCCATGGAGTGCATGGCAGATTCTGATACTGTGAGACATGAATTCCCAAGGTTATTGCCCTCCTGTTCCATCCTTTTTTGTTGTCTTTATGAACTTGTATTTGTGTACAAAGCTGGCAATTTGTTGGGTTGGGGGAAATTCCATATCAGGTGATGGTGGCTGCAATGGCAAAGTGCAGTCAGATCAAATTGATTGGTGATACACTGACCATTGCTGAAGCCACACAAGCATGTTTTCTATGATGAGCAGTAGTCCAACAGTAGTCCACTGTGTTTCCTGAACATAAACTTTACCTCTGTTCCTTCTGTAAAGGTTGGCTCCTGCTTGTCTGAGAAATTTGATAACTTTATGTTAAGGTTTCTGTTGCTGGAAGCCAGAACCCGTCTTGAGAGGTGCTCTGTGCATCCTTGTATTGTGGCATTATCCTTGAATTCAGTGATTCTGGCTTGCACTTGCAGGATACAAGCAGAGGAGGAGCACAGGAAGGAATTGGTTCATTGGCCTACTACAAAGAATGGGTCAATGCATGACTGCATGACACCTCCAAGGAAGCTGTACAGCAGCATTATGAATTGACAGGAGAGGATGAACCAGAACAACTGCTTAACATGATGCACTATCAAACACATGGTGAGTATAAGCATATGATGGGCAGTGACATCTGCATTCACTGAGTCCCCCTCACTATGCTATGAGTGAAGAAGAAATCAAACAAGGTCATTTTTCTGCTCCAATTGGTTCCTTTGTGCTTCAGCTGGCAAGTCAGATGCAACAGTTTTTCATTGTCTAAGTTGACAATCCACATAGTCCATTTTGTGAGTATTTGTGATCAGACAATCAAACCAGTGGTGGTGCAGTTGATTAATGACAATCAGAAGCTGATGTAGTGATTCCAATTATCACTTTATGGCTTATCTTGTGCTGAAAAGATGAGGTGTAATGTTCCAGACCATGCACAGGGAACCAAGGGTGGAACCTGTGCATTGGAGGGATATATTCAATCTGAATATCCCAGAAATCTGGGAGTTTTGGATCTTTGTCCAGAGAGTTATTTTTCCTCATTTTGAGCTTTGATGAAACTTTTGTTTTGTGTTTCCACAGTGTAAGCGGGAGACCCTGCATATCCTACCGTCAATTATGTATGAAGGACCGGATGCTAAGACAGACTACTGAGGGGCTAACTTTCATGAGCCTGTAGTTGACATTATTGAAACCTCATGAGAGTGAGAATGGCATCTTTGCATTGGTTTCTTCCATGCACATTTTGATTAAGATCAGTATAGGCTGTACTACACAATAGTGGTCTTTTTACAGGTAGAAGTGGCCAGTGTGGTGAAATGATTTGGATATATGGACTTTTTTTGGAGATGGTCTGGACTCTTTTCATATCCAAGAAGCTACCCATGATTTTGCAGCCTGAAAATGTGGCCATTCAAAACTCTTTGGCAGATTGGATCTGCTGGTTGTATTACAGTGGTTTGATGTCTGTTGGATCCTTCTTGGGTTGTCATTGTAGTCTGGCTGGCTCATAACACAAGAAGAGATTCAAAAGCTGCAGGCTATGGAAAAAGCTCATGAACTTGAGGCATCTATAATTGTTCATTTAGTGTTGTATCCTATGCAAATATGAAATCTCAGTTTTGTGCATTATTAGTTTGGACAGGAATTTTGGCCACTGCTTGGATCAAATAAATCTTTCTAGTGACTTTCTTCTTCAGAATGTTTTTCTGTCCGGGATCTCCTTATTTCTATTTTAGTTTACAGATTGCATTGACATATGAAAGAGTCCAGAAGAAAATCCTTGCCAGGGTTAATGTATGACTGACTTTGATTAAAAAAAAATTCTGTTTTGCTGTTCAGTTCTCTGCTGGAAGCAGAAGCATTTAGAGTTTGGCCAAAGGGGTTTGGTTAGCATTTGATTGGAACATCAGCAATATCATGGGCATTTGGATAGTAAACAATTGGGTGTGACAGAAGAGCTTGCACCCATCTATCATACACACAGTTCGTGTTACACTGAAGATTCTCATGTTTCTAGGGCTTGTTCCTTGCCAGAAAGGTCATTTCTCCAGAGGTGTTGTTGCCAGAGGTTCTTGTTTTTCTAGGGTTTGTTCCTTGACTGAAGCATTGTTCTTCATTCCTGAGCGTAGCTGTGAGTTTAAAAAACCTGTGAGCAGGTGTTTCAAACGATTGGAAAGTCATTTCCCCCTCAGCAATTGCAACTACATCCGCACTACCAGAACTTCCTTTCCTTCAACTGAAATTCCTCCTGTAGAATGTTCATAGAAAGTTTCTTAAATCTCTCTGTGAGTTCAGTTTCATGGTTCTGCCTCCCTTAGTCTCCTCTGACTTACCCATTATCCTTGACCTCTGCCACCAATGGAGAGAGCAAATTCAAGCTTCTTGTGAACACAGAATTGATGCAGACGGATGTCAGGGAGAATAAAGGACATCGCTTGTTTCTGCTGTTTTGCAGACAGAATCTAGAGTGAGACATACAATACAGGTGGTCTGAAAATTATTTAGCAATTTGGAATATACTGACACACCTCCAACACCACCTCCAGTTTGATCCAGAACTGAGTCTTAGCAGGACCCTTACCAACATCTGCAACGGAATAACAGCAACTATCCCCTCAGGCAACAACCCCATTCGCACACTTGCTGCAGCCCTCAAGAAAGATAAGCTAGTACTATGTTGTAGGTTTGGTGCAAATCACTTGGCTCAAGATGGAGCATCATATCTACTATGGTTATGGTGAGCCACAGTTGCTTACAACCTGGTCAAGACCACCAAGTAGGAAAATGAACCATCTGAAGTCTCTTCTATCCTTTTCAATTAACAAAAAGTAACACCTTGCTCCCAAGGAAGATTTGAGTGCCCATTTGCTGAACCCACAACTCCAACATCTTGCAAATGGGAACTGCATTTTAGGTATAAGTGCTTCCTTTCCAAAAGGTCTGGAGCTTCATCATTTCCAAATTCTACATGACCAGCTTAACTACAAGTTCCACTCACAACTGTGTCACTGTATCAGAGACTCACAACAATATGGACACTACAAACAAGACATTCTGGGACAATTTCGGTTGGCCAACCTAGTCATCTCCTCCCTCCAGGGCTGTGAAGATGTCAGTCCTTGTGACCATACCTGCAGATTCAAAAAAAACAAACCCCTAATCAGTGGCTTGTCAAAATTGGACAGATCAGGGCTAGGCACCACTGATTTCCAGTCATATCCAGAGCTGATACAAGACACAACTGGACTTGATGATGTACATCAAGACCAGTACCACATAATCAGCAAAACAATTTCAAAAGATTCACTTACCAACAACTTGGTTGGACTCATTGACGATGGGAATTCGGTGAATCTTGTTCTTTAACATCAGCACTGCAGCATCTGTACACCCACACACCTTATTAGATGGCAATTATACACAGAAACCCAAAAGTAAAACCCACAATGATTTAAAGAAAGTCAGAACCAGGAATATTGGCCTTGGGGAACCACCAGAGACAGTCTTTTCGGCAGATAGAGTGATGGCAGGTGAGGTCATGACTTCATGCACTGCTGCTTTCGTCTGCAAACCTCATGAAAAGATGTGCAATGTCAGTTAGCAACTGCTCCTCTATGCATTCTTACTACCTTAGTATCATTTCCTCTGCATGACTACTAATACATTCACAACATCCTCTATGATGTAATTGTATCTTCATGACTTTCAGGATACATGCTGCAAGCAGTCACAGAGAATGATACAAACCTAGGAGAGATTCCAGCAGTGGGAATATCCAGATACTACATGCAACTCAATTTGAAGAGTAGCTCAGGGTTCATAGATAAGAGAGACATCCCTACCACATCAGAAGCCTTCTTGAAATCCTTCTTTGAAAGCACTCCAACACACTTGAGCTCCTTGTCAATAACTGGGAGACCAGATATATTCTTAAAGTGATGCTCCACCTCATGTAGCAACTGCTGTGGAAATGCTGTTGCAATGGTTTTTGACATCACATCTGCCAAATGTGTATTTGGCTGTGCCTGCACACCCAACCAGTGCCCCCAACACTCAATGCCACACCCTCATACAACCCCATAAAACTCATCCCCAGATTGATACTTGCCATGTCAAATTTGTGTACAGAACAAACACAATTTTCTCAAATGCACAGCAGCCATTCGTTAACCTAGCACAGATTGCCCCATCCATTTTTAACCAAGACATATAATGACACTAACATCTCCAATGCTGAAATTCCCTTGATCCTACACAAGAACATGAGATTGCAAGGCCTGAATATCACCACAACAATAAGAGCAAAAAAATGAAATTCGCAGAATGGACAAAAATGAACTTGCAAGACCCAATTAGGTTATAACCATCCCTGTCAAGAAGGCTCTGCATTATTCTGCTTCTTCTCTCAAGGTCTGAGGCAAATAAATGACAAGCTAATACATACCAAGGCAATCATCAATCGTGGAGTTCAAAATCAAGTCCTGGAGTCTAAAAATTGTGCCGTGATTGAGTAGTGGACCTAAGGGGGGCAAAGAGTCTGAGAGTTCCAGCTATTCTCCGTCCTTCTTTAAAGACGGATTTCACATCATAGATTCGAGAAAACCCTGGTGATAATGCCGAATTTGATGTTCTTTGAGAATGTTCCCACTATAGCACCACCACACATGCAAGGCCGGCGTGCCTGCAAGTAGGTACGGAAAGCCGGAAATCGACTGCCGTAGACTGCAGCATCATCCCTAATACCTGTTATCTCTTCTCAAGGCTTTTAGGGAACAAAAAACAAACCTCCGGCTTGAAGACCACAGCCTCGTAGTGCTTCGACAGATCCTCGTAGTTAAGCAAAGAGAAATTCTCAGGCCACTCGCCAGAAGGCAGGATATCGCCCTTCTGTCCCGCGGTTTTAACCTCCACCTCCAAGCTATCACCCGCAGCTCGGATTGCCACAAGCGGCCTTGATCCTCCTCCTCCTCCATCCCTCGTCCTCACCTGCTGCGGCAACAAGCTCAACCTCCCACTAGAACCAACAGTTTTGCCAGCTCTTGGGTTCCGATGCTGAGCCACAAGGGAGATGCCTCCGGAAGACGCACACAGCTTCAATGCCATTGCCATTTCTAAGCCCGATTTCCAACTCGATTAGCCGCAAAACCTGATCTCGACGACGATCGCAAGCGGAGCAGAAGGCAGTCGGGAGCAAAAGGGTCTGAGTGTACGAGGGAGAGGGTCGTTCTATGCAGTTTTCGCTGCCCCTTTCCTCCAGTACAACATTCTGTGTGGAATCTGTCATCCTACGTAATCCGTCCCATAACACACATGTTCTTCCACCTGTCTGTTGTCCGCCACGAGGCCAATTCTGGATGGAACTGTCGTGCTGTCGAGCACGTGCGAAGATCCCTATCTAGATTTCAATCCTAGACACACACAATCCAATTATGTTCTTCCACGTGTACAGGATTCTCCCACGAGGCAGATTCTGGATGGAACTGTTGTGCTGTTGCGCAAGTGTGAGGATCCCTATCTAGATTTCAATCCTAGACACATATCCAATTATGTTCTTCCACGTGTGCAGGGTTTGCCCATGGAGAAGATTCTGGATGGAACTGTCATGCTATCATGCAAGTGTGAGGATCCCTATCTAGACTTCAATCCTAGACACACATCCAATTATGTTCTTCCACGTGTGCAGGGTTTGCCCATAGAGCAGATTCTGGATGGAACCGTCATGCTGTGTCGGGGAGGTGGAAGGATCCATAGCTAGATTGCAACCTAGGCACACATTCTTCCACCTGTGCACAGTTTAACATGATGCAGATTCTAGATGGAACTGTCGTCCAAGTCCAAGGAGCTCTAGCCAGATTCTTCCTACCATAATTGTTATGCAACACCATCTAATGCACAGGCCAAGTAGGGTTTGGAAGGGCAGGGCCAGAGGGTAATTTGGAAGGAACATGCTTGGAGAACTTCCCTTTATTGGCCTTGCCTACCAAAGCAAGGACATTGTGTTTAGATTCATTATAGAGTATACCTTAGTAGTACCTTGGCCAATTTGACACTAATTATATTATTTTCAAAAATGTTGAAATTTTCAAAAATTATTTCTTCCCAAATCAAAATATATTGTGAAGGGAAATTAGTGAATATTTAGGAATATTCCATTTGTTGAAATGAATTTTTCAAAATTAATTAATTATTCGATGAACATGTGTTGAAATGGCCAAGATACTACGATAGTAGGTTAAGGGATTTTGGCCCCTAGGTAATAATAATAGGTCTATTTTTATATGAGGATTTTTGAAAGATGATATTTTGGCTTGTGTTGAAAATTGAGATTAGTTACAGAGTTATAATAGCTTGAAGGATTTTGGTTTCTTTTAGAGGATTTTTTGAAGATTACATTTTTGCATGGTGAAATATTTGAGTTTCAATAATTCTTTCTTTTGGCAAGGGCCCTGCCATTTCTTGTGAGGTCAAATTCCACTCTAGAATGCGTTGTCCAAATACACTAGTAATTTTTCAAGAGACCTTTACATTACATTATCCATCTTGAAATGTCACAAATGCTTTCCATCCTCGGGTTGGAAGGTATGTTGAGAACAAGGTGCTCCATCTATGGGTCTAACTATGTACCATTGGAGCTTAAATGTATAGTAGGGTTATCTTATGACTTGTGGCCCTTTGAGACTTACTTTGGTGTAAAACTTTCACAAGTTTTTCAACAATAGCTTTGCGAGGACCTTAAGAAATCCATAGGGCATTAATCAATTTTATGCAAGAAAATTCCTCATTATACATAAATAACACGATTTTATGAACTTTTATGAATCCCAAAATTAATTTCATTCATCATCCCAAACCATTAGTCAGGTTTGCAAAGGGACTCAGCACCCCAATCATTGGCCCCATCCCCATTCCTTAGGAATCACAAAGTGGAGTAAGTTTCCCACTTGCAAATGCGAGAGCCCAATATGGTAAAAATTCACTCAATCAATTTTTCAATCGTTGAATTCATGGTTCATACTTAAATGAAAAAAAATACATGGCCCAAATCTCATGTTATTTTGTCTCGATAAACAATTCCAAAATTCAATGACACCCTTGTCAACTCATAAACACACTTAAAACACAAAGAATACCCAAAGCTCACAAGTGTTATAAGCATACCTTGAGTGAACTAAACCATTAAATTATTAAAAAAACAAGCACAAGATCATGCACATTTTATGCACAATCTTTTCACAAATAATTTGACATCTTTATTCCAAGTATAACAATAGCTTGGCTATCACATCTAAAGTTAAAAACATACGTAGGAAACGAAAACTTGTTGAATTAGTGTAGTCAAAAAGGATGCCTCCAAAAAATAAGTAATGCAATAGAAGCAAAGGCATCCAAAGTAACATCATGGGATACAATTTGTTCCTTACCATGGGAACATCAAAGAAAATGACATATTCTTATCGAATGTATCATCATAAAATTAACATGTGATGAATTAATAATGAAAATTGAGTGAAGTTCGTTTATTCATAAGTTTGTACATTTTACACATGATATCATGTATTAAAAACATGTTTGACACACAAATAAATATGTTAATAGATAAAATACAAACCTATGAATGAACTAGTGTCACATGAATTTTGCATCTTCTTATAAGTTTATGTGTCAAATGTGTTTTCAATGCACAATATTAGTGCATGAAATGTACGAATTATGAATGAACGAATTTTGCATGATTTTCATTATTAAGTCATGAGATGATAAATTTGTGATAATACATTTGGCAATAAGTGCAACATACCATACCAAGAATTGTCAAATGAGAAAGACCAAACCTTTTGCATAAGTTGAAAAAAAGATGTCTATTGAGCCATACAAAATGACAAGATAACTAGGTGAGCAAAAAGTCAAACACCTAAACTTCAACTTGTGTAAAACTCTATCAAGTGGGTGTGATGATGATTATGTCATCTCACAAATAATGTTGGAATAAGAATGTTTATGTAACCTTTTAAAAATGTTTTCTAAAATATGATCCACTACCTCTTTTGAAAATTGTTCAAAAAAGGAAATGAAATTTTACACTCCATTGACAATGAGAATAAATTTGCACACTAGCTTTAGGTGGGCTAGGTATCACTATTATAAAATATGGATTTTATGACTATGCCATTTAATGACTAATGCCTAAACTTAGTCATGTAGTCAATTTAGGTTTCTAGTCAGTGGCATTTATGTGACTACAATCATCAGCACAACTAAATGACTATAATCATGAATAGTAAGCTTAATATTATTTTTGCAAAATGGACATGTGTACCACCATTTTTGATTAACTTGCAAAACAGTTGTCATCAACTTCCAATTTAAGGTTTTCATTGCTAGTTTATTTGTATTTGGTGTCAAAATCAATGTTGTGTTGTTATTAAAATAAACTACAAATACCTATTGGTCATCCAATGGGTACATACCCACTTACCCAACAAGGTTGGGAGGAGAAAAAATGAAATGTTTGATTTTATTGAATCGTGATCCACAAATCTTTTGGATAAATTCACTTCAAAATTAACCTTCTTCTTAACCATTGGGTCTTTGCTAAATTTTTCATGAAATTTGGTGCATCTTTGATGATTATGAAATGCTTAGATATGGTAGTTATTTGCATCTAAAAATTTTGCCCATTCTTTGAGGCACATGATGTTCTTTAATTTCTTGTCAAAGAATTAGAACTGATAGTTCTTTGCTTCAATTTTTTATTTATTTCAAACTTGGAACTATTAGTTATATTGTAAAAAACCATACAACCCCACAACACTTGTCTTTGAACTTTAAGTAAACCAAATGGGATGCAATTAAAATGTTAATAATAAACATCTAAAGGAACAAGTTGGGAACCCCATTAGAACAACATGAACAAATAAATGAATATTCACCAAAAAAATTAGATTGTTAATGAATGGTGTTTAGACTTGTCATTAGTTGTACATGAAATTTTAATTATTTCCAAATGTTTTGTCACCATTTCTAGAACATTCAATTTGGAGGAAAAAAGATGTGGAACTTGGAATTTGTCAAATTGCTTCATATGGGTGTCAATGTGAACCCATGATTGAAATTGATCCTTAATGTAACTAACATACAAAGGGAAATCATGTTTGATGACATTATTTACCACTAAATCCAAACCATGAGTTGTTAAATTAATGTAGACCAAGCTAGAACACAATCAACACCACCTTCTTCTATGGATATTTTCAAGTTTTCAACCTTGCATCATTACCAAAAACACCTACCCTTCTATCCAAGAATTCTTTTACTAAATCTCAACTTGCAATCCTAACATTCTCCAACATCCAAACCTCAAATTTACCCACAACCTTCTAGTTTTTAGTTGTTGGGACTCATGAATGACCTAAATGTCATTGAATTTCAAGTGCTCAAAATTTGCATTTGTAGCTTCACATTTGTCTTTAATCTCATTTTGAAAAGATGTAACCAAATTTATAACATTTTTGTCAAGGAACTGCATGCCAACCTTGGTAGTGTATAACCTACCTTTCTCTAATAGGTATAACATCATCATAGTTAATAAAGAGGTGTCTTGCTCTAATAGAAAGTAGTCCATTGCACAACATGATTTTAAAGTATTGTAAACTACCAAATAGGTCTTGTTGGAAGTCAACAATAGTTATCATCACTACTACAAAATGTGGGTGCAATTCATTAATCTTTGTTCACTAGACTAATGAATTCACTACATCCCCATTAAGTCTTGTTCATTATGAACAATGAATTCACTCAAAATCCATTGAAATCATTTGGCATACAAAGACATCTTTTGTTGTAATGCATCAATTTTACCATAGGTGCTAAGGGAGATTATGGTGGACATGCCACTAAAATGGCACATAGATGGTTGGCAAGTTTTACATCATAATTGATGGTTGCAATGTTGGGTAGATCTCCCAAAATTGCCCTTCACTACTATAAAACAAGTTATTTTGACTAAAAAATCCAATAAAAAAGGACCCCATTTGGACAAACATAAAAAAAACCATCTTGTCAATTTGGACAAGTTGTTTTGGACCTATCCTACATGACTAAGGAGACCTTTTTGACTAGTAGACTATTTGATTATTTGACTAGTCATTTTGATTATTGGATGATGGACCATTTGACTAATCAAATTTATACCCAATTTTTTAATTATGGATTATTACCCCCCAAAAAACAAATTTGTGTAAATAGGTTGAGGTAGGTAGGTAGATTGTATATAGGTTTAGGTAGGTCAGAAAAGGCAAATAAGTAGGTGGTAGCTTAACCTAACTTACTTAACCTAGCCTACCTAACCTAATATAATCTATCTAACCTTCCTAACCTAGCCTACCTACCTTAACTCTTTAAGCATATATATAGGTTAGAAGTATTAGGAAATGAACCTCAAACCTTCACAATGATAAACTAAGTTTTTATTAATGGATTACACTATCAAAGGTGTTTAACTTTTGTTAAATTGTTTATTTCACATGTTTATTTCACATCATTAAACATAATGGTTAAACCTAGGTCATAACTACTGGCTAAATATAATGATTAAATTAAGTGGCTAAATTTAATGGTTTAATGTAATTGCTAAACATAATGGTTAAACTTTGGCTAAACCTAATGGATTAAGTCTAATGGTTAAACAAAATGGCTAAACCTAATTAGTAAACATGATGGCTAAATTCATGGTTAAATTTTGGCTAAACCTAGTGATTAAATATAGTGGTTAAACATAATGATTAAACTTTGGCTAAACATAATGACTAAATCTAATGATTAAACATAATGACTAAACCTAATGGTTAAACTTCATAATTAAATCTTGGCTAAATTTAGTGACTAAATCTAGGGGGCTAAACCTACTAATTAAATCTAGTGGAATTATACATAAGCATTAAACCTTGACTAAACATAGTTGATAAAATGGCTAAACTTCATGTCTAAAATTTTGGCTAAACCTAGTGACTAAATCTAGTGGTTCAACATAATGACTAAACCTTGGTTAAACATAGTGGATAAACCTAATTGATAAATTTAATGGCTAAACTTCATAACCAAATTTTAGCTAAACCTAATAATTAAATCTAATGGCTAAACATAATTATTAAACTTTGGCTAAACATAATGGCTAAATTTAGTGTCTAAATTAAATGTTTAAACGTAATGATTAAACCTTGGCTAAATATAATGGCCAAACTTAAATTAAACTTAGTGCTTAAATCTAATGGTTAAGCATGATGATTAAACTTTGGCTAAACATAAGTTAAACCTAATGACTAAATTTAATGGCTAAGCATAACGAATAAAACTTGGCTAAACATAAGTTAAACTCAGTGGTTAAACATAATGGTTAAATTTTTAGCCAAAGTTAAACCTAATGACTAAATTTAATGGCTAAGCATAACGAATAAAACTTGGCTAAACATAAGTTAAACTCAGTGGTTAAACATAATGGCTAAATTTAATGAGTAAATGTAATGATTTAATATAATGGTTAAATCTAGATTATACCTAATGTTTAAACATAATGGCTAAACTTGAGTTAAACTTAGTGAATAAATGTAATATTTTAACATAATGGGTAAACCTAAGTTATACCTAATGGCCAAATCTAATGGTTCAACTTAAGTGAAACCTAGTGTCAAATGTAATGGCTAAGCCTAATGGCTAAACTTAGTGGTTAAATTTAAATTAAACCTAATGGTTAAAATTTGGTTAAATTTTGAGTAAACCTAACACAACTAAATCTATTAGCTACACCTAGTGGCTAAACTTAGGTAGGTAAGTGGGTGGATAGGTTTAACATAGGTAATATACAAGTAGGTGGGTAGGTGAATAAGTAGGTGAAAAGGTATAAATAGACAAGTAGGTAGGTAAGTAAATAATAGGTAGGTGGGTGGATGGGTGGGTAATATATAGGTAAGTAGGTACCTATAAATAAATAGGTGGGTGAGGAAGTAAGAAATATATACATAAGGTAGTAAACCATGTCACATTTGATTAAAAAATATTGGCCATGTATGTGGATGATTTTGCTTTTGCTAAGGCTATATGTGGATATATAGGATTGTATGATTGCAAATTCATTATAGTCATGTAATCATCTAGTGTGTGAATCAACGTTGGGTTATGTAATACCCTATTGCCTCATTTGAAAATTCAAAATGAAATTGCCTAAAATCCACAACATTGCAACTTGAAATGGGCGGTTAAAAAAGGGACATGTATTTATTTTGTTTAGTAAGCAAACTAGAATTCCTAGTCCAACCAATGCTTAGCTAGTTAAAGAACTAATAGGGCAAAAATATTGTTCCAAATGCTTGAAGTTGAAAAAGGTAATCATGCTTGTACCTTGACCCTGTTTGTAGCAATTGCCACATGTACCAAAACAATTAATAGATTCCCATAAAACACCAATAATAATAACACAAATTCAACAAACCTATTTCCCAATATTACTTTCATCCCATGACTTGAGGAAGATCTTATCATTATAATTTAAGGTAAAATTTTGAGCTTATCTAACTATCCAAGATGAAATGAGGATTTGAAAGTACTTACTAGAAAAGTTGGTCTTCATTGTTGTGTGAACAAGGAATCCCATGTGTTGTTTTTAGATTTTAGGAACCAAAGACAAGCCTTATGATTTCATTCAAACTATAATAAGTAATTGCTCCCATAATCCTGAAAATGATGTTCTTCCTAGTTATAAAATCCTCAAACCCTTTTTCATTATAAATAATATTATGAATGTCCTTCCATAATGCCAATGATAGATACCACATCAAAGTGTAGCATAACTTTTCACACAAACAAACTTAAAAAGCTCAAAATGGGCATTTCACAAAGACATCCTAAAAAATGCTTATGGACACATATTACTACAAAATGTGGGTGCTATTCACTAATTCTTGTTCACTAGACCAATGAATTCACTACATCCACATTAGGTCTTGTTCACTACAACTAGTTAATTCACTCAAAATCTAATAAAATCACTTGGCATACAAGGACACCTTTTGTTGTAGTGATAAGATTATCCTCTTTTTGGTGGTGACACCACCATTAGTAGAGTTTTGCATTTTTGGATGTAAGTTCCTGGAATACCCTAATGCACAATTTGGAGTGTTTGTTTTAACTTGGCATATGAGTTTATTGTTTTTATAAGTGATTAATCAAATACATGTTGTTAAAGGTGCAACACAATCTACACATCAAGCCCAAATGCAATGTTTATTATCACTTGGTTGTTTGAATGTTGGTCAAATCAACATGCCATCTTATGACAAAGAAGTCCCATGACAAATGTTTAATGCTAGAAATGAAAGGTGGATTCCATGTAGGTTAAAGTTGTGTATGGCCAAAGGTTCACACATTGTACATAACACCATTGAAAGTAAGAGCTAACTTGAATGCCATTTACTAGAAGAGATGCATGTATCTTTGGCAAATTTTGCCCATCATCTAGCATTGATGTTGAGAGCACCTTTTGTGCCAACTTCCTACTTGTAGTGACTTGTTAAAAAAAATTCACTTTGTTTGACTCCTAAAGCACAACTTAGAGCTTTTGAAAGCCTTTTGCCCAAACAAAATGCTAAAATGGTGGAAACATTGCAAGGAATAAAACATATTTTTTATTAATGTGGAAAACAAACATGCATGAATCTTGTTAAGCCTTAGGGTTTTAAGTTTGTTGCGTGGTAGATAGGTGATTTATGAATGCATGTCCAGAAAGGGCACGTGTGGTTTTTTAAAAAATATAACTTTGATCACCAAAATCTTTTCAAAATTAATGTTTAGAACAAAATGCACAAGTATTATGCCAAAATGTTGTTTTTAAAAAGTAGCTATACGTTGATCACTACTTCACTCAAGATAACAAAAAGAAATCAAAATGTTATCACCAAATCTAGCAACCCCATTGACACCCCAAAAAACTTTTGGGCCCACATTCTACTGAACATTGGCAAAATAGTTCATTTTTAACATTTGGTTGGCCTACCAAAACCTATTACAAATTTGACTATTATTTCATTCAAGATAGTTTTATAAAAGATTTGAAGAACCAAATCTAGCAATTGCATTGGTTGTAACATATTTTTTACACACTACGAACAAGCCATATCAATACCTTTTTTTGAGTTTTGCATTCAATTCCCAACCAATTGTTTTTTTTAAAAAATCCACAAAGGGGCATTAAAGGAATAATTTAATAAATTGAATTGCAATTTATCCACCAAATTCTAATTTTCCCCCTCCCTTGTAATCACTTAATTGTTTTTCCATTTCAACAAAATGAAAATTGAAAATGTGGCAAGAACAAAAATAATTTAATCATTGTTGAGCCTAAAAATTATGCCCACCAACTATTTCATTGTAATTAATCTAGCCAAATAATGCATGAGGGGTTTTTATATTCACCTATGTAATTTTCAAGCCATTAATTGATGAAAACCCACACACACATGGCAATTTCAAGAAAAAAAAAACCCATCATGACCTGAACCCATTCAAACTATCTTTGCACATTTTATAATTGGTTTTATAGGAAATGGTGCTTGATATTTGTGAGTTTAATGAGTGTCTCCTTTTGAGGGAGGGGGTTCATTCCCCAAAATTAATGGGAATGTATTCAAATAATAAACGAGGTTTACAAACCTCAACTAGGGGTGAAGAAAGTACATCTATTGGGCCAATGTGCATTGATAAAAACATCCTCTAATATTATAAGGTTAAAGAAAACAATTTGCCCATTGGATCATTCATCATGTGGTTTCCTATTTGCCACATATGATTGTTTATTAGTTAGATATTTAGGAAGGTTGTTGAAAACTATTTCGAATTTGAAATGATCTTTGAAAGGTTAAATTTTTTTTAAGTTGGATCACATGCAAGTTGGTGACTTTGTGCAATGTTTTTTTATTCATCAATGGTGGGTTAAAATCGACAAGGTCATGCTTCAAGTTTTTTAACAAGGTTGCATAGTCGATGGTCTTGGTTGGGGCCATGTGGAATGGCTCATAGTTTCACAATTTCAATGTATTGAAGAAACTTTAACTTGAAAGTCATAACAAAACAAATAAGAACCAAAGCCTAGTTTGAATTTTTAAAGATGGAAGATAGGGCTGATCATATAATTAAAAAAAATTAAATGTCTCTTTGAAAAAGGTAAAGAAAGAAAGAAAGAAACAAGGGTAGCAACATTTGAAAGAGTTTTAGGGTTTTGGGCTTTTAAAAAGATGATAGTTTAGGGTTGTTAATAATTTCATGATTTTGGGGTTGGTAATGAAGGGCTTCAATGATTGTCTAGTCTTTGAACTATATAATATTTACTAATGTTGAAGATATGTAAAGGCTTATGAATCCAAAAGAAGGTTTTGGGGTGTAACTAGGAAGAGAAGAAACATTGAAGAAAGTTATAAAAGTTGTGCAAACACACAAAAGTAGTAGAAACAATTAATTTTTTGTAGGCTTGATTGCCACTTTTGTATAAGAGCCTATGGATTTTGGGTAATATACATTTTTTTAGAATATATATTGAAGCTACCATAATAATATGACTACCTTTTTCTTTGGGTGCATTGGTTTTCACTTTTGTGAAGTTTTGAAAAGAAAAAGGCCAAAATTTAATGTTTTTATGGGGGAAAAAATGTCAAAATTCCAAAAAATTCCATATATATATCATACCATATTTTTATACATGGTTCAAGTGAGTAATAAAAATTACATATTTTTAATTTTTTTCCAAGTCCATGTTTTGTTAATGGGTGAGTTTGGTTAAATTCACCTTCTAAAAAATGCATAAATTCATAAATTCAAATAATTAAATTTAGTTTATATTAGTAACATTACTTCCAAATTTTATTTATGTCAAAATTTAATATATTATTTATCATATTTGTGTTTGTTTTATGTATAAATGTTGTTTAATACTTGAAAAAATCTATTGAACTTAGATTTTTTTATTGGTGGTTCAAAGCTTTGTTATTTTTGATAAATTGGATGATTTTCAAAGGATATGCCATAACAAACCATTTCTTCTGTAAGTTTGATGCACTTATGTTTTTGGAGGTGTTTAAACTTTTTCTTCTCTTCCATGCTCATTTTCTTTTTGCATGTTTTCCTTTCTTGTTGTTGTTCCATTTTTTAAGGTTTGTAAGTTTGTGCTCTTGTTCTTGTTGGATTATTTTCCTTTTAGAGTTCCTCACAATAAATTGTGTATGGCCTTAGGTTTTCTTAGTACAATTGGACAACTAACTGGATTATATCTTTCATTATCCTTTTTGTGGGGCACTTTAAACTAAGGGGTGGTGAAAGGCTGCTGAAAATACCCACAATATTTGACAGGACCATGCAGCACTTGTTCAAATTACCTATTGAACTAAATTAACAAGTTGTTCATTAATTTTAGTGTGGTTTTCACCTTGTCCACCTATTGATGCACAAAAAATTAGTTATCAATGTTTTGAGTGCAACAATAGTACAACTCATTCTTCAAACTTGTGAAATACATGTAGGCAATGTTTTTTAGGCTTTCTTTTAGACATTCTTTCTTTCCAAGTTGCATTGATTAATATTTTGTTAAAAACAAAATTAGTGAGTAATGCCCTTTATAAATTTTGAAATACTTTCATGAGATTTGGTGAACTTTGATAAGGGAAATGTAGGTTTTCTTCTTCTATTGTATCTTCATAATCAACTAGTTGTTATCTTATGTAAATAATAGGAGAGGGTGAGGGTTTTTAGTGCTTGTTTATTTATTTCAAATGAAGTTTTTTGGAGGCTAAAGGGTGTGTTTCTATTGTCTCACTAGTTTGGTAGCAATATAAGTGATAATGGGTGAAAAGGAACGATTATATTTGTGTTTTTGCTTCTTCCATTAATACATATTTTTTTCAATTTTGAGTTAAAGTTTATGCCATGCAATTTTTGTATAGTTTTTTAGGGAAGCTTTTTGTTGTTGGTTTCTTTCTCTCATTGGTGTGTTCCTTATTTTTTGCATTTTATTTGCATATTGCTAGGTTTGTGAAGCCGTGAATTTGAATGGGCTATGTTGCAAATTAGCCCCATCAAACTTCAAGTGTGCATTCTATTACCTAGCTTTTTAAGAAATCATTGTGTTTATATAACACATTTGTTGATTTGCAAAATAGATTACAAGGAATTCGCATATTAATGATTGGTTTTTTAGTTGTAAATGATTATTTTTTAGTCATAAATGTCACATGTGACTAGTATGGTGTTTAGTAGTCTTAAACAAATCACATAATTTTTTTGTCACAAAAGATGTGACATGGCACTTAATTAAAATGGTAGTCACAACATGGTGTAATTAACACCAAATTTTCATGCAACCAACATGGCGTGGTCATTTACAATTGGTTATTACAACAAAAATTTGCAATCATATATACTTATGTGGCACGACCATTTGCAATTAATATTATAAGTAAAGTGTGGGGACACCTCAATTTCTTTTACCATTAAAATGTTGACATGTGGCAAATTCCAAATTGAAAAAATGGCATCACATGGAAATATGGCTACCATACTTCCTAAGCTAGCATAAGGTTTAGGCAACTTAGTTTAGAAGCTTAAAAGGTTAAATATAACCTAGGTTAAGTAGAGTAACTAAGCATATTTGATCTAGTAAGATCCTAGTGTGAGGATTTGAACCTTTCACCTCCACACTAAAAGTCTAAGTTTTAAACATTGCACCATTTTTCAATAAATGATCATTTTTTCATCGTATCATTTATGAACATTTTTTCTTATGTTATTTATGTGGCCTAGCCTACTTACCCTAACTATCTAGCTACTTGAAATTATTTTAAACTATTCAAAGTTATTTTAGGTTAGGTTACCTTATGTTATTAAAAAAAAAATCTACCTTAATCTATTCCATATTATTTAATTTTAGGCTACTTTTGGCTCTTATAAACTCTTGCACCCACTAGTAGAAATTTTGGGTTTTGCAACATTTGTCGTTTGTAACAAAAATTTAGTTGCATGTGACACATGCAACTACAAATTCATGTAATTACCTAAGACAAGTCGCACATGACATTGAATTGCATGTGACACTACATATATAACATGTATATAGTACTAATATACGTGCTCATCCACACATATTGATCCAAATGTAATTGCACTTTATATCCAGTTCTCCTTGCAATTACAATGCAATTAATCAAAGTATGACATGTGTTTAAAAATTGGATGATTTGCTTGTGGACACATGACATTTAAAAATTATTTTTGTGCTATCAAAATTAAAAATTCATTGGATTAATCTCAATTGTGAAAGTTTTTTCCACTAGGATGATGACAAGTGGGACACCATGGAACATTCATTGACCATTTGACATGTGTCCATTTCAAAACACCAATTATATGGTGACATGTGGCCCACCTATTTTTAATTTTTAATTAATGATATCTAAATAATCCAATTTAAGGTTAGTAAGATGTTGACATATGGTGCCTAGGTAAGTAGGTAGCTAGGTAGGTAATTACTGGGTAGGTTTACTTAAGTATGTATGTAGGTTGAAAAGTAGGTAGGTTTAAGTTATATAAGGTTTGGAATAATCTGATGTAATTTGTAAATTTAACCATTTATTTAATGTCAAATTTTTTGTCTACACTCATCCCCAATGGCACATGGTATTTGGTTGGTATAAGCTTATTGCACCTAATTATATATTATCCAAAATTGGATTGGAAGTCAAAAGATATGAGACAAAAAAAATTCCATTGCAAACCTCATGAATTAACATAGTTGCACATTAAATGCAATTATTATATTATGGCAAACTAACGCGAGGAGAGCTCCGTTTCTTTTGGTGTACAAACAAAAGTTAATGTCCTCCTCCTGACGCATCTAACACATTAAGAATCATCGAAAATGTATTAGAAATGAGAAAGTTATGGCCTCCCAAAGTAAAACGGGTCAAGAATTCAAAAAAACAAACAAAAACATTACAAAGGCTGATTCTTAAACACCCAAAATGTTCCTTGTATGTTGCTCTATTGCTATTAGAGTTCAAAGATGATTTGTAGAACTTTAGATGGCGTTCTTATAACACTTTAAATTGTTTAAAATGCGTATGAAATAAGAAAGTTCCAAGGTTTGAAAGTAGGAGGGGTCCAAAAAGAAGAAAAAAAAAAAACATTTCGTAACTTGGAAAGCTTATTTATTTATATTTATTTTTGTTAATTTTTTTATTACTCCTTTTCCTTTGCACTTTAAAGACAATTGTAGGAATTTTTAATAATTTTTATTACTTATAAAGAAAATGTTATTTTAATATTATTATCTAACTTAAACTAGTAATTAACTTAGGATGTTTGGATATTTGTAAGTTAATTAGTGTAGCTTACTTACCATAAATATTTTAACATAAATAATCATATTTAAATATATATAATACTTATTGAAAAATATAAATAATTGATCATCATTATAATTATAATAAAAATTTAATTAATAATTATGATTATTTATAATAGTTTATAATATTATCATATTAATTAATTCTGAGTATTTTTTTTGTTTAATCAAATTTACATTATCTGAAAAAAAATTCCAAATAAAATAAAATAAAATAAAAAGTTCTACTTCCTAAAACAAATATTTAAATATATTTGACAAATAAAATATGAGAACTTGCAATATGTATTTAAATCATGGTTAGTTTAACTTAATTTAATTTAACATAATTTAATTTAGACATAATTATTTTAGCCTAATTTAATTTAACCATATTTATTTTTAGCTTAATTTAGTTTAGCCATAAATAATTTAGCCTAATTTAATTTAGCCATATTTAATTTGGCATAACTTAAATTAGCCATAATTATTTTAGCCTAATTTAATTTAATTTAATTTAGGTTAACCATAATCAATATAACTTATTTAATTTAGCCATAAATAATTTAACCTAACTTAATTTAACCATAATTATTTTTTCCTAATTTGATTTAGCCATAATTAGTTTGGTCTAACTTCAGTTAACCATAATTAATTTAGCTTAATTTAATTTAGCCATGATTAATTTTACCTTAATTGAATTTACTTAGTTTAGCCATTATTAATATTTAACTTAATTTATTTTATCCATAAATATTTTAACCTAATTTAATTTAGCCATAATTAATTTAGCCAAACTTAATTTAATTATAATTAATTTTAGCCTAATTTAATTTAACTTAATTTAGTTTAGCCTAACTTAATTTAGCCATGGTTAATTTAACATTTTAGTTATTTTGGCCTAAGTTAATTTAGCCATGGATAATATAATTTTTAAATTAAGTTAACCATGGTTAGCTTAGGCTAACTTTATTTAGCATGGTTTTAACCTTTGTACTAGAAATACATAATACTATTATACATAGCTTATGTAAATACATTAAGTATATTCATTTAAGTATGTGTAAATTTAAGGCATTATTTTTATAACACATGTCTATGTTGTACACATTTAGTGGCACGTTAATTGCACACACAATAGTATGGCCCAAAAATTATATAATACTAGATTTGTAGTTATAAACATGATTGAAATAGTTGCAAATGATAACCAATTGCATGTTAATTGTATAATGGCTGGTTACAAACAATAAGATTTCTATTAGTGACCTTAGATTATTTTTGACTATTATAGGTTATATTTAATTATTTTACCTTAACCTATTTTATAATCTTCTACCTTAGGCTATTCTTGGTTATTTTACCTTGGGCTATTTTGGGTTATTTTATCTTTTGCTATTCATGTCTATTGTACCCTAGGTTATTCTAAATGATTTTAAGTTATTTTATAATAGGCTATTTTATGCTACTATTGACTATTTTACTTTCAATTATTCTAGGTCATTATACTTAAAATTATTTAAATTTTTTTTACTTTAGGTTATTTTAGACTATTTAACCATAATAAAAATGTCCACTCATAAAACTATTTTTTGTACACAAGTAAAAATCTTGGGTTTTTTCACTACATGGCCATTGCAACTACTATTTGACTTATTATCATCATGCACAAATAGCAAGTGAAATTATTTTCTAGTTATTTGTGCATAATTTTGATATAGTGAAAACAATGATTGCTTTGTTCATTAGCATTGATTTTTTTCCTCCATGTTAGATTTTATAATAATAGAAAAAAATTTGACATGAAAAATATGTCAACCTTATATTCCTTGCAAAAGTGGTAATATTGTTTAGTCATTCTTTTAACAACTTTTCAACTATTAACATTTAGCATAAGTTGAATCATTTGGTTTAATAACAAGTGAAGAATGTTATTCATAAGTTACATTTTGCACTTACACAAAAAAGTCACCTTAATTTAATTTTTTAATAAGTTCAAATTGTTGATGTGGAGATTAAAGTAGCATTTAACTTTATTTACACATTGCACTATAATGATTAATGATTTTTTTGACATCTATTCAACTATCAACATGATACATGAGTTAAATTGTACACTTTTATCATGTTGAAATCATCACCCATGGGTTGTCAATTTTTACACTTATCATAATTTAATAAAACACATGCAATAATTTATAAAAACCTCACATCTTTTGAACTATCAACATTTACACATGAATTGAATAATTCATTTTCAATGTGTTAAATCAATTACTATTTAATTGCATTTTATACTCATCACAATTTCTTAAAATGGATGTATAAAAACATGTTCTGTTTCGCATTTATATTTAAAACCAAAGATTAAGTCAAAATGTTCATATATACAAAGTCTAGTGTCCATATAAACCTTTATATTTAAAATTTTTAATGTTCAAACTTGTACATTTACATAAATTTAAATGTTCACAATGTTCAAGTTTTTTATTACAAATGTTCACGATGTTACAATAACAAAACCTCAAAAAACAATCCATTATGCTTGCTTCCATGGATTCTGGGTTGTGAGCGTCATATAGTTTTCTTGCATCAGTTGACAACAATACTTGTCTTGACTGATACTTAGCTTTTGCTGTTGAAAGAAATAACATATCCAGTGACATGAAGCGAATGACTCGTTTGTTACTTGGTTCAATAACGGATTTTCTCTCATATAAATCTTTCTGAAAGATCTGCCAAATTCATATTAGCAGCAGGGCTTGATAAGGCAGTTGGGTTGGTGTAGTTGTAAATTGTGTGCAGAGCCATCCATTGGACTGTGCGATTGCTACAAGCGGAATCGATAATACCATCAAGGTAGCTCCCTCCTGCAATCAAATATGTTGCCACTGAAGAACGAAATGCTCCATGATTTTTCTCATTGTTTTTAAGTGCTAGCAAATTTTAGCTCAAGAAAACCCATCAAGGTATCCTCTTCCATATGCAGCACAAGAGCTGCTTGTGAGAAGTACAAACGCAGCACTCTCAACTGATCAGATCGAGTTGTGCACTCCTTGGAGCCTGCTGTTTTGAGGGTGTAGTAGCATAAACAACTAGTTTTATCGTTATGCAGAATGCAGTGCAATGACACAAACTGGGTT
>Ga0116227_10001315_pt1 | contig 54795 bp, 31 predicted proteins | sample S1TSphgellanicum_FD_89693 | JGI IMG/M metagenome (GOLD analysis project Ga0116227, IMG submission 89693) | Host-associated microbial communities from peat moss isolated from Minnesota, USA - S1T2_Fb - Sphagnum magellanicum MG | ecosystem: Host-associated > Plants > Peat moss > Unclassified... | reverse complement strand
CATTTTTTGTTATGATTTCATCTCAATATTTTTAATAGGGACTCAATATATGATACTCGATGGAAAAATAAATATGAATTGAAAAAAATTACAACAAAAACTTTAACGAACAAATAACTATGGACTTTTGAATGACCAAATTTGGGACATGTTTTCAAAAGTCCTAATCTTTTTTTGTTGGATTGATATTTTTTTCCCCTAACATGTATAATAAAAAGTTTCTTAAATGGACAACCTTTCATATGGACTTTATTAGTTGATTAATCACCACATAAGGCCCACTAAACATTGGTTTTTAGTGTTTTTTCCCATTACAATGTTGATTTTTCCATTAATATGGACTTTTGGGACTGGGATTCTTGTTGCTTTTGAACCACCATAGCTTGCATCTACCCAAGAAAAGACATTCTCCCATCTGAGTCACTAGTTGATGTTCAAGTGAGACAAATTAACGTGTTTCCTAATGGGGAGGTTGGATCTAAAGGTTTCCAAGGCACTCCTTCCCAACACTATTAGAATCAAAACCTTGGTGCAGATGTTTCATAAAAATCATGCAAGCAAGCTCCTCCACCTCCCATTAGGATACACTTAGCAAGGAGTTTGTAAAGCAATGTGAAAGTCCTCAACTTGTTTTGGCCTTCCATCCTAGCATTCAAGTTCGAGCTTGGATGTTGGCTTGAGGAGTTCGCACATCTTAATGACTTCATTACCATTATAAATTCATTTCCCCATTTCCCCAAGCTTTTTTATGAAATTTCTAAAACCAAATTCTTGGAATATTTGTGAAACTTGTAAAATTGACACTATAATTTCTTTTTGGAAGTGGCTAGGTCCATCAAACTTCAGTGCCGAATTTTGGTCAACATAGTAAACATTCCCAAAATTTTGCACCAAACTTTCTTCGGCACTAAACTTTTTCCTTTATGAATTACATCCATCACCAAACTTCAATGTTAAAGTTTTGTGGCATTTCCATGTTGGAAACAATCACTAAACTTCGACACCAAAGTTTCATGAAGATTCCAGATAAGATCTTCTCACCAAACTTTGGTGTCAAAATTTGGTGAGGATTCCACGTAGGATCCCCTCACTAAACTTCAACGCCGAAGTTTGGGGAGGATTCCAAGTAGGATCCTCTCACCAAACTTTGGTGCCAAAGTTTGATGGGGATGCCAAGGTTTGGTTGGGATTCCCTCCTCTTGTACTTTCATTTTTTAAGGTTTCACAATCATTGCTTGATCATTTCCATTGTGTCTCTGCAAATCTCCCCAAAAAAAAAGTGGATATTGTGATTGTAGACATCCCAAGCAATCTCCTAGTGCCTTATGTCTTTGACCCGACATTCTCTATCTTGTCTTGGAATCAAAGTGTTGACAACTTTATTGATTCTAGGTCATTATGTTTTCTGAAAAATTCTTGTTCGAAAATGGAGTTGTGTTACTTTTCCATGTCAATGATTTGCATGTGTTAAAAGAGATCCGGTCTTTCCTAGAGAACTATTTTTTGAAGATCCAAATGAAGTGGATTGTGATAAATAATTTTTAACAAACAAGCAATGATGACCACTTGTCAAAGGTATTCATTTTTCTATGTGCTTATTTTTGTTTCATTACTTTCTTCTCACTCAGATATGGTAACACTTGGTTCTCCTTTCGACTCTTGTGAGCAAGGCTACATTGTTGGTCAAGGTCCCAAATCTTGATCTAGGGACCAACCCTTAGTTTTATTTTTGCCCCCCTTTGTTTAATTCCATGACCAAAGGAATCTGAGGATGTTTTATACAATTTCACAGGCCTCATTACTATGTCCAAATCAAGCTTGGGGAAGCCATTTAGAGTCACAAGAGAGATTGATCTTGGGATGATGCAAACATTCATCCAGGTGTGCGCAAGGCCTAAAACCCTTGTTGTTGACCTCAACTTCAGACCATGTCATTACATACCATTCTCCCTCTTTACATTTGAATAGTCTTTGCACTTGAGTTGAAAACAATGTATCTTCTTCTTTGTTGTTTCATAGGCAATGGGATTCGAGCATGTCAATGGCTTGGCATCAACATTCTTGCCCTTGAGCCTAAAAAGCTCTTGTTCCAAAAAGTTCTCACAATTTTCTCCTCAGTTCCTCCACCGTCACCCGCAAGTACTTCTGCCACCAACCTGGATCATGACTCCTTTGTCAAGAAGAAATGCATAATTATTTTGGATTGTGAGTATAGTTCCCAATTGTAACTTTTCCAATTCTTTCATAGTAATTCCCACTTTTGCCACAAAAACTTACTTCACATTTGCTTGCACATATCAACTTCAAAGACTTCCATTCTCTACACACCCTGGGTTCCCTTGAAATCCTTCAACCAATCCAATATTGCTTTCTTATGCAAAGGCATGGGCTAGTGCTATGGTGGACATGTAGTCCTCCCCATCAACTACTGTTTTTTTTTTTTTTCATCGTCTTATGATCCCCGTGTTCTTGCCTTTATTCACATGAAGGTCAAAGTTTCAAGTCCATGACAATTTTCCATTTTTGATTTTGGTTATGCTTGTTACTTTTCTAAATTTTTTTGTTGAATTCAAAGGTGGATGACATTTTGTCTATCATCCTAAGGTTGGGAGGAGAGATCTTGTTCAATTGCAATATGTAAAAGTTTCCTTTCCCTTTGCAATTGCAATGTCTTTGCACAATACCTTGGTTTCCAACTTGGATTAATTCATTAGATGGTGAATTTCATTGTCTTGTGTTGTATGTATTCACATTGCAATTTGGTGTACTCCTCTCATTTGCAAAGCATTTTGTAATCCCATATAATAATCTTGCATCTAGTATTTTGACTATTTTTTATGTTTGTATGTATAAAAACTTTAATTTGTCTTTGCATCTATGTTTCATTATTTGTGTCACATTAAACCTTTAAATCATTTGAAGTTCATTGGATAGGGTCTTGCTATCAATATTCTCACTATTCCCTTCTTTCTGAATTTTATTTTGATTTTTAAATGTTATGTGCTTTGGTGTCCATCTTTATATATATCTACTATACATTGAGATATTCTTGATATTATCTTGCCCAAATATCCTCCAATAAACCCTTCCCAAAGGGAATGGGAAATATATAATTTATACCAAATTATTGGCCACATCAATTTATTTTAAGATATTTTATTTGAATGTATTTTTAGTTAAAGCAATTTGAACATTTTAATTTACATGAACTATAATCTCTATTGAGTTTTAAACAAATCATATTTTCTTGGCATTTGAAAATTTTCCCCACCTGAGAGAATACTTATGAGTATGTAATTGTGTGTATTATATAATCCAATTCATGAACAAACTATTCCTTTCATTTATTCATTAGCAAAAAAAAATTCATTCTTACCATTCTTTTCGTTGTTCTTCAATCCAAACTGACTATAAGCCATACATGGATATTCAAAAACTAAAGAAGTTCTTTTCTAGAGTTGTTTTTCTACAAATAATATTTTGTTGTCTAAGATGGTTTTATCCAAATTGCTAGACTAGTCTGCTACCGGGTTTTATCAAAACTAAGTTCTAAGTATGTTTATGGTGTTTTAATAATAAACAATCTGGATCAAAGAGAACACCACAGTGCATTATATAATAAAATTTCATGGGGATAGAAATATTTGCAAACATCACAAGTAAGGATTGGAATCCTCTATTAACGTATTTATTGTCTTCACCTAGCATCCATTAAAAAGCCTATTTTATAATCAACTTCTAGCCAATTTTGTGCACATGGTTTCTTGCTTCCCCCATACACTAGTTTCAATACATGGTTGCTCTAGCTTTGAATTCCTAGATGTCGACTTTTGTGACGGTTGGACTCTCATTTTCAATGGTTTCCTCTTCTTTTCCATTACTTAAAATAAAAATTTCCACATCACATTTCTCCTTCCCATTTTTCTCTTTCTTGATTTTATTTTCACTGAGGGACCACAAGTTGAAATTGCTTGCAGAATGCTCTCTCAAATCTAACATTGTATTTTCATCACAACCGAAGGATAGACTTTTTCCTAGGCTTTCCAATGGGGTGAAGAACTTTTCAAACTCGTCTTCTTCAGTTGCTCCTCTCCGAATGATTCCCTCACCAATATATTGCAACTCTTCCTTATAGGATTTATTTTTGTTTCTTTTCTTAACATTGTGACCATTGGTAGACCCCTACAATGTAACACTTTATCAATTAAATTTATCATGTTCAATGACTATTCAAGAAAAACCATAAATGCAATCAAAACATGACCTCCATTTTTTTCATGAAATCAATATCAATATCCTTTTGTAAGTACCTACATTTTGGTATCTTGATTTAGGTCATGGACCTTTGACCCAATAATGTTCCCAACCAACCAACCAACTAGAGATGAGTTTTCTACCTTGAATTCCACTTTGTCCTTCAAAGTCCATTGAAAAAAAACTCATATGTTTTAGCTCGTTTTGGTTATGTTATGAACAATTCATGTTCATAAACATTTCTTATCCAAGGTAGTTTTACAAACAACAAACTACATATAGTTCAACACCCATTCACATCTTGTGTTAACAAATTATGAGCCATACCGACAAAACCATCTGTGGTAGTCCTAATTTTTAAGAATTGCATTAGGGATATTTGAGTGTGGTAAGGCTATTAGGAGTTTTTAGCAACTTCGTGTAAGAATAAAGAATGATGAATGTGCATGGTTGCGTGGGGGGGTTGTTTTCTTTTTTTTCAAAATTTAATATTAAATGAATAAAGTGTAAGGTTAATTTTTTTTTTCAATAAAAAGTTGGTAATCATAGCTTTAAAACTTCAGTTGCGTGATTAGGGGTGAAAAATCTTTAGAGGGTTGGGGTTAAAAGTAAACACCACAATTTGTAATGTTCGACAAAACATTAATCTAATTATGGTATTTAGTGGATAGTCGTGTAAGTGAAGATGTTTGAGATTCGTGAAACATTTGAAAGGGTGTCAATGAAAGGTCCAATGGAGATAGAACAATCTTCAAACATTATAAACGTAAAATTAATTCGAGACAACATAATGATTAAAATAAATAGTGCGATAAGGTGGTAATGGCAACATGGATTTCATGATGAATGAAGCTTTTATTCAGGTTTTGGATAAACTCAACGAGGAGCTACAATTAAATGTTGAGTCTCGAGCTATGCCATAATCATAATTCATAATTGTAAGAAATTTAGAATGCGTTGAATGGTGTGAACTAAGTAATCCACCTTGCTATTAACAGGTGGTCGACGAATTGGACCACACAACCAACGATGGGAATTGAAAACCATGCAAAGATGGAAGTGTCTTCAGTTTCGTAAAGACCTTCGTAAACAATTTTAGGTTCATCACCAAAAGCGAGGTTGACTTGCAACAAAATCATCAAGGTATGAAAGTTTAGTCAAAAAATACATGTGTTATTCAAACCCCTGACCTTTAATCAGAATGTACATGTCCATAGTCAAAAATGACAAATTAATCAACTTGAACCACTTAAAAAACCATGATTTATAGTAGTGATAACAACTTCAAACCCAATTTCACCATGTTTGGTTTAGAACTTTGTAACATTTTCCAAAAGTAATAGTAAGTTAATACATTTGCCACTTGAATAAAAGTAATGGCCTAATGGGTGAATGCAAAATTAAATGCCTTAATATTGATAGAAATTACACTCCCTATAAGTCCATACAAGATTCTTTAAAATGATTCAAATGGACATGGTTATTATTTTAAAATTTATTATTATTTTAACATTTGAATAATACATGTTCAATAATCACCTACAAACCTTCCCAAATCTATGTGAGAATTTTTATTTAATGTAATTGATGTCATATTTTAATTTGGAAGTCCTAAAAGGAAAATTCACAAAGTTTAGATGAATAATGGCCCATTTAAAACTTTTAAAAAATATGCTTCCGGACAAAGAAATTGAAAAACAAATAAAAATTGCAATTCATATGGACTTATGAAAATATGGTCAAATTTTAACCATTCAAAAATCCCGAATTATCAAACAATTAAGGTTTTTAAATAAAAGATTCCTCATATGAATTTATCATCTTGTATTACATCATATATTGAATCCCAATGACAAATTTGGAATGTGAATCAACATAAAATTTTCCATTTTGTGATGGTCCATTTAGATGACTAGTCCATATTTTTCAACTTTAAAAGTCCATTATTACTAACAAATGAATTTTTTATCAATAAATAACCACACAATACTTTTCATAATGAAATTGTTAGTTTAGATCCAAGTCCCAATTAGTAAATCTATGGATATATTAATCATCATATGCATTTGAGTAAAGGGTACCCATGAAAAAAACACCATTTTGTCACAATAGTGAGACACTCAACCTTGCATTTATCCCTTAGCTAAAGGCAACGGGTTTTAATCATACCAAGATCATTAAACTAGTGGGCCATGTGGGGATGAAACTACTATGGAATGGTCTTAATGACCTAATTAAGCTCACAATGTCTTTATGTTCTTAGTTGATTTATGGACCACTTGTCGCCCATGAAATGGTTATTTGGCTACTAGATGGCATCCATTTTTGCCAACCAATTTTTTCATACCAACATGGATGGAATGGAATGTGGCATATGCAACTTGTGTCATGTGTCATTCACAATTGAAAAAAACATTTGAGATGGTAGTGGTGTTTATAAGTATCCAAATGGTATGCTCCTTTGGGCCCATATGGTGTTTGACATATGGCACATAATTCCCTGCTTCTAATGAAATTGGATGTTTCCAAATAAATAGCACCACTTTTCGTGATTCCATACCCCACATGAAATTGGCTTCAAAATTTCTTTTCAAATTCTACTACATGTTATTATTTTCATTAGTGGCCATTTTAAACCCCTTGTAAACCCATGCAATAGGCAACATGTTTAGTGGGTTAACAACCAAAATAATGGGTTGCCAAATTGGACAAACCCTGGTTTCTCAAGGAGGAACCCATTGATTTTTTGCAACATGCCATTTTGCATGTGAAAGGTTTTGTTGCACCAAATGAGATGTTGATTAATCCAACTTTTCTTTCGAATGTAAATGTCAAGCATTCCATTTTGTCCTTGGCCAAATTTAGCTTAGAATGGCTCAAGTTACATGACACCACTAATGCTTCAATAAGCAATGATGAAGAGCTTGCATGTTGTCAAATTCATAGGGGGTGTATCACCAATGGATGCATGCATAAATATTGGTGAATTTCTCAATACATTGGGCGGGAACCCTAACTCCTTTAATGTTAACTAAGCCAATCATGGCAACAATGGGCTCAAGGGGAATATAATTTGTGTTTTCCCTTATTTTCCCCCTCATGATTGGATCAATGGAAGGTTTGGTGGTTGGACAATGCCCATCATGGAATTGGACAATGGACATTAGCCTTTGTTGGATGAGTGCTTTCATCACATCCATGTCAAGTTGGACTCATGGTGCCACAATTGTGACTCCTAGAGTTGGTGGGTGCCAAGACTTGAACAAGTTCACATGTCCAAACCACATCCACATCTAAGAAAAAACTTACATAATATATCCATATCCATCCATTAGTGTACATGTTAGTGTCACTTGTAAATCTTCTAGAATTATAGCATAGTATTTTCCATACTTGTTTGATGATTTGAATTAAAGATGGCAACATTCATTGATGTTCATTTTGGTATTTTTGGCACTTTATAATTGCTACTTTTCTAGCCAGTAATGAGTAAAGTGGTTGTATGCCACATACTCCTTTCAAAGGGTCTTGTTCCAAATACCCTTTACCATTTTCCCACCTAGTTTTGCCTTTTCATGTTCTAGTATGACTTGCTAGGACTACACTGGACCATGTGCACCTTCCACTTCTATGAGGTGGCATTTGGACTCCCATTCGCACTCCCATTTTCATTCGAATTGTCATTTATCTTTTGTGTAGCCATAGGATTTAAGCTTAAAAGTTAAAATTTTGATTTAAATTTTAGTCAACTTATGTTTGATTGGGTTATTGGGTTCACCGTCCCATCCTTGAATAATAAAAAGTCTTTATATTGTAGGTAGAAAAAACAATAAAAACAAAAGAATTATGAGTGATGTCCACAATTTCATGCACACTTGTTGAATTCCCATTGGACAAAATAATGAGTCCAACCAATGAAATGCTTGCCCTTGATTCATTCAAATGGGCACAAGTGGAAATGAAAGAAAATTATGGGCTTGTCATCCCTGTTATATGAACATTAGGACCAAGCCAATAAGGCTTGAAAATAACAAGTAGGTTTGGGGCTTGCCATTTTTTGATACACCTCTCCACAAATGGTGAGTTCAATGGTGGGCATGGCTTGGCAATGCTAATGTAGTTCAACAACGTCAATATCATGAGTGGGTACAACACTAGCACACTATCATGAGGTTAGGCAATGCCAAGCTCATTGTGGGTTGAATGTTGGGACCTTGTGGTCCAAGGCTTGGCAACGTTGGGTTCTTGTTGGGCCATCTTAAGGATGAAGGGGGGATGGTGAGAGGATGGCGAAGAACAATGGGGGGATGACGAGAATGATGAGGGGACATTGAATAATGGTGGGAAAACATTAGGGGGACACCAAAGGATACCAAGGACATAGTGGAGGGGCATCAAAAGGATGGAGGAGGGATAGTGGGAGGACTTCAAGTGGACACAAGGGTTTTCTTTGTGTCTTTCATTGGTGTATAAGTAAAGTTTGAACCTAAAAAACCAAGGCAAAAAATAACAAAAACTAAAAAAATTGGGTTAATAAAAAAAATTCAAAAGTTAGGATGTGAAGAAGGATGTTAAAGACATCCTAAGACATCTTGGGATGTTCCTCAAGGTAACTTTGCAATCCAATGACCTTGACATCGATCACTTTTGGTGCCAAAATTAATGTTGGAGGGGTATACCAAAATTCAAAACAAAGTTGCATACACATATTTTTTGTATGCCCCAAAAACAAAAGAATAAAAAGATGATGAAATCTCCATCTTCCTTGGTTTCCTTATACATTTGCAAATAAGATGAACTACAAAAGAATATAATAGATATCAACAATACCTCTATGTGGTTTTGGGGTGAAAGCATGGTTAGGTGTCTCAAAAGTGGCATTAGAGAGTCCATTATCTGACACCAACAATTTTTTTTGCACTTCTAACAATTATCAAACCATAAATTCTATAATTATCTTCTATGATTTTATTCATAAATATTAATAATCCAACTTTAAAATATCCCTAAAAATGTGATTGATAAAAGAATTCATGTAAAAGATTAAATTTTTAAATGTGAAATGGACTTTCAAGGAAAAAATTTACAACAATCATGTCATTTAAATCTTTTTAAAAATAAAAATATATATATTAGGAAATTTCAATGCACTTCACTAATAAACTCTTCATTTGATGATTTTTTTTTTTTATAAAAAAAAATTGACATTACTTTGACATTTTTTTTGAGTCCACATTTTTCATTTTTTCTATGTAACAAACGTAGTGTTGTCATTTCAAAAGTTCATTACAAGTCCATAATCTCTTAAAATTCATCCATTTTTTTTATGATGATTCCCATCAAAGTCTATAAAAACATGGATAATTAGAAAATTGACAATGTTAATTTTGAATATGGCTTTCAATTTTATGTTTGTGTGTAATCCAAAAAAATTACAAGTGACAATCCAATCTATCCACCTATTCATGCTTTCACCCTTTGCATTGTTTCTCCTCTTATACCTAACATTATCAACCCCACAAAATCCAATCTTTTACCCTATATCCACTAAAAAACATGATTGTTATTGTATAATTTCATGTGTATTCAATTACTATGTTGGATCATAAACATGTTTCTTGAATTGTCCCAACTATCTTTAAGTTTTTTTTTAGCCTTCAATGGGATCAATAAATAAAAAAATGAAATTCAATCTCAATGAACTCATGTGTCCCCACATGGCCTACATCTTATAGATATCAACAAAAGAAACCAACTTTATTTTAAACAATTCTCAATCATATACACTCCACCACATCAACAAATTTGACATTTCTTCATTAAAAAAAAAACCTATTTTATTATTCATAAAGAAGAAGACATATCCTAATTCCAAACTTCTTAATCTTCTAGACCTTTCTAAGCTTTCTAACCGAATACGGAACAAATTTTTTCGTTTTTCGTTCAGGAGCAACGATGAGATAAATGGGTTCCTATCGTTTGGAAATAGCGGGATGGAATAACCGGACCTTCCAAGCTTTCTATGCTATTCTCTTTCCTTTTTCTTCTTAGCCATTGCATCTCCTTCTTTTATTTTCTCTTTCACTTTCCTTTTTGGCCCCCCCCCTCTCCTTTTATTATTCTCTCATTTCCTTTTCATCTCTTCTTTTATTGATTCCCTCAATTCCCTCTTCTTCTTCAAATGATAAGTCCAAGAACTAAAGGATTGCTAGGTCATGCTACCATAACTTGTATTCAAATTGAAAGTCAAATTTTATTATGTTGTTGCACCCAAAACCCTATGTTCATCAAGAAATTTTTTTCTTCAACAAGCACTAAGAGTTGTAGCAAGCTCTTTCTTTTCCTTTTCCTCCAATCTCCTCCTTCCTTTTGTGGATCCAAAAATCACCCACTTGCTCTTCCTTCTTTCCTCCCAAAACCTTCCTTTTAAAAAAGAAATTGGCTTTCCTTTTCTTCTTTTGAAACCCCAAAAAACACAAACAAATTCTGCCCCTTTTCCCTTACTCCTCTTTTCATCTTTTCAAAATTCAAAAACACACAATAAACTTGGGCGAAAACACATTACATGGGGGCTAAATTGTTGTCACATTGTATTACTTTTCAAGGGTACCATGTTTGAATTTCAACCATGTCATTATTATGAAAGATTTTCACAATGTTTTTTCATATTATGTTAGAAAAACCCAAAGAAATCAAATGCCAAAGAAATTACATTATTTTATTTGACATAATGTGGTTTTAAGGTATATTTGTGTAAAAAAGCTACATCACAACATATGAAAAAATGAAACTATATTCAAGAAATGGTTGGAATAATTTTTAATCTTTATGAAACGTGTTGTTGTATGATTAGAATAAGTTTGTGATCCATGTGAAAAGTTTGACAATTATCATATCATAATTGGGTTTTTTTAGGTTGACAACCATAAATATGTGGTAAATTAAAATTTTGACAAAAAATAACTTTCAAATGGAAGATGACAAGAAATATAAGGTGCACCATTTTAAAAATTTCCATTTCAAACATTTTTTGGTTGATTAATTTAAACCAAAACCTACTATATTGTAAAATTAGAATTGGGTTTTATTATAATGCATATCCATACATACATCAAGTATCCCTTGAATTGAATTTTTTTCAAATAATATTATATAACATTAACTTTGTGAAAATTAAAATATAAAGCCCAAACACAAAAAATGAAACCCAAAATTAAATGCAACACAATTTGGAGGTGTATATTTTACAGACATGTTATGAAATTGCCCAAGTTCCCCCCCCACCTCCCTAGTGTGTTTTCACCCTTGAAAACTCCTTGTACTTTCTTGTTCCTCTAGCCCTCTCAAAGAAAAAACTCAAGAATGGCTTTCAACCCTCTGATCCCTTGTTCCTTCATTCTCCCCAAAATTAATTTAGAAACCTTCCTTTATTCCTTTCCTTTCTCAATAACAACCTTAGCAAAAAGTAATAAACAAACTCCCTTGTTCCCTTTTTAACACAAAAAAATTCATGACCATCCCTTGACCCTATCACAAATATAAAGCTTATACAAAATTGGTCCATTTTTCACATAAATTTTGAAAAAAAAACAATGTCTTCAAAAAGTTTTAAAATTTTTGAATTTCTAAACAATTTGTATCATAATAAAAAATTGTTTAATAATGGTTGTTATAATATATATGATGGTCTTCCTCTTGGTCCCCCTCTTCTTGTGAATTAGATTCAATTCTCCCTTTTTGATTTCATTCAAGCTTGCTTTGTTTTGTTTTCCATTCAATGATAAACATGTGGTGAAATATAATTTGCATTTTCTTTATGTTTCCCCCTAATGCGTTCGAAGGACGATTTTCTTTGTGCACCTATGTATTTGCTTAAACTTACAAGTTTTCTTTTCCATCTCATTATTGACGTGCTCCCAAGTCCCTAGTTAACCTCAAGTTGGGGTTAGGTCACTCAAATTGCGGAAATGCGGGGGACTTGGGGCACATTCCTAGATTCTAGCACTAAAGGGGGGGTAAGAGGGGCGTGTTGAAAGCTTTGGGATTAAACTAGGAAGAGGGACAAACTACTTAGTTATTCAATCCTACATCCAAAACCAACCAACAAGTTGGTTAGTACTCATTTATAACACTCTGGGTGTTGGGACAAGCCACAGGCAACCTTGGATTCACTTGATTCACCATGGCCTGGATTCGGGGGAAGCCACCACCTTCCCCCATATAGTATTTTCTGCATCTCACCGCCACACTTGTATCTGAATGCACCTTCCCCCATATAGTATTCTTTGCATCTCACTGCCGCACTTGCATTCGAATGGCACTTTTTCCCGGGACTCCCAAAGTGGAATCCCGAAACTGTCCAGGTTTGGACTCCCGGGACTTTGGGCGTTCATAACTTTTCACCTCGAGCTCGGCTACACTTCAAGACCTTTCCAACGGTATAAAGAACACCTCAATGCAAGGTGTTTTGACCCTTGCAATTGCGTTCTGAGTTTTCAGGAGTCCCAGAGGACTCCCAAGTCCCAATTTCGGGAGTGTGAGTGCTTTTCACATTTGCCTCAAAGTGGGGTTGCGACAATTATGTTGTTCTTTTGTTTTTCCTTAAGGTTCATTAATTTGAAGTAATGCATTTTTTTTCCTTTTCAAATGTCTTCTACAACTCTATTTTTGTAATTTCCTACATCTAAAAGACTATCTTGGTGTTAAGATATTCCTAATACTCCTAATCCATATTTGTTATTTTCCTTTGCTTGCATGTAGTGCATTCAATTTGAATTAATTTAAATGTTGTTTTTTAACAACATTGAAAAATATTCAAATTTGACAATTCAATGTAATATTGATTGTTGATAAATTTTTTATGTTTGTTGTAACAAAATTGTTGTTTTATATGTCTAGTAAATATCTTATATAAATTTCATTTTATTTATTATTTTTTTCTTTCTAATTATGGTTGTTACCAAAATGGTAGTTTGTTGTTATGCATTTGTTCTTCTAATCCTTGGTTTTGTATTATACCTATGTTGTATTGATTATAATTATGTAAAAAAAATTATGAGGAAGATCAAATATAACCATAATTAGGGTTAGATGATTATAAATAATTATGACTATAATTTATGATTACACAACTAGTTGTAATCATGTTGAAAGAATTAACCTTGTTTGACCAACTATAAATAATTAAATAAAAATGAACATGTGGTCATTCTTGTGTTGTTCAACTTATTTGACAGGTTATGAGAATCCTAACTAAATGGAAAGTCTATATTTATATAATGAATTGAATTTATTTTGAAAGGGATGGGCAAATGTATTGAAAGTGGGGCTTGCAAATATTTAACCACATCAAACCACTATTTAGTAAAATGTATCAAGTGAACCAATAAAAATAAAGCTTAGATTAATTGTTTGAAAATTAATTGATCTTTATGGATATGTCATAATTTTGAAAAGGTTGCAAGTTTAAATTAAATTATATATTTAACCTAGGTTTAGTTTAAAAATTTAATCCTTAAGTTTAGTTTAAATTTAACTTTTAAGTTAACCTTTAAATTTAAACCTAATTTAAACCTTTCAATCTTTGTTGTTGGCCTATTGTGAAAAAACAAATGGAAGATGAATGCAAATTGAACAAGTTTTTTTTTTCTATCACAACACTTGCAACTATTTGTTGCACCATAGAATCCCTACCCTTGGACACATATAAACATTCATTAAACACATGTTGGTTTGTTTATAAAAAATAACACTTGTAGTTGTAATCATTGCTTTCTTGTGGCCAACATGCTTCCACAAGGAATTTAAGTTTGACATTGTAAGCTTTATCACACCCTCAAATTCATTGTCGACTTTGCATTTCACTTGATGCACCTCCCATCAGCACTTCCCACATATTTTGCTCAAAGTAATTTTATAACTCATGTGGTTTGAAAACAACAATTTGTTTCACACAATTTTTTTCCTTTTTTTTACTGTTTTCAATGTTAATGTTTACTTGGGTTTAATAAAAAATAACACAATCAATATTAGTAGGCCCAAGGCTCTGGCTAGAATTAACACCATGTGTAAGACGTGTAAAAGGGACATGATTATTAAAAAAGACTTGTGATTGAAATCTTTGGGAAGACCTAATGGTGGCATGGCCCAAAGCTTCTAGACCCTAACAAATTTGATAAATGCAATGTAAAAGATTACAACAAACAATTTCAACATTTCAACAAAAAAAAACAGTACCTACCAATGGTACCCAATCCCCATGAAGATGAACAAACAATGAACATGTACTTCAACATTTAAAAAACACAAGGATTAAAGTCTAGGAAAGTTCTTGTTAAACTTATAGCAACACAACTTAAAGTTGAACCATGAGTGTACTTGGAACTTGGGAGTTGGATCTTCAATGGAAAAACTTTAACTTAGAGGCACTATCCAAAACTTGACAATTGACTAACGTTTAAGTTTCAACTTCTAAGATCACTCACAATTGTGTTCCACCCTCTTTCAAACTTGAGAGACTTGAATTCCTTAGACAGCCCTTGTGAAAGCACGTTGCACAAGTACATGGTGCTGGCTTGCCAAACCAAGTAGAGAGAAACAACAAAAACATTGGTGGAAATCAGCAAAATAATGGCAACCTCTTCGTAGGTGAGGTTTGGGATTTGGGGAGAGTGACAATCTGGGAATGGCCACAATAGCAAACCCTAAACCTAGGATGGAGGAATTTAGCACAGTGATTGTGCAATTAGGTGCCATTTGATGGCTAAAAATGTTAGCTTTAAGTAACCTCCCATGCGAGCCCTGTCCAAACAAGATTGGATTTGAGCAAATTTCTTTAAATTGTAAGTTTTTTCATTGTTTAAAAATAGCCACCCGTTGCCACAGGGAGGGAATTGTCGAAAATTTGCCAATAAAAGAAATGTTGGGAGGTCAGGACCTTAGAAATCACCCCAAAAAATTCCCTAATGTTTTTGGAGGCACATTATATCCGTGAATACCTGTTTATCCTAGAAAATAGGAGTCATCTTACACCTACTCTTTTGGAGTGGGAGGGAACTTGGAACTGTAAGATACCTCCCACTCTTTAAGGAGTAGTATATGAAAGTTCCCCTCCTAAACTGTAAATAGGTCGAAGTGGCCGAAAGTGGGGAAAGTGATTGGCTGAAGTTAGTATAGGCAAGCATGGATGATAACGCGCTTACAAATATTTATGGGGGGCTTGGTGGTCGCCAGCCCCTGGCAAAAAGGAGGCTCAGGTGGGGCGGAGGGCCTCTCCATCCACATATGTACAGGATCCCAAGCCGTCCTAGGCCCCTTGACGTGGGAATGACCGGTCCCCTGGGGCTTTACCCTACACATTCACACAAGTAACCTGTGGTTTCGCTGGGAAGCAATTTTCTAGAAAAGGAAAACCCGGGGGGCCCAGAAGTTTGCGATCTGCTAGTCATTAGGTGAACGGTTCATGAACAGCTAAGAACTACGGAAATTGAATTGTATGCCAGCTGATACAGCATGAGAGAGAAATTTGTAAAGAGCATTCTAATTAAATTTGCCAAAGGTTGAGTGAACTGCTATGGCAGATGTCTGCCTGACTTTACAAACTGCCCTTACTTAATCCAGTCAAACGGTTTAAGAAATCCAACTCACTGTTTGCCTGCTTATAGAAAGTGAGCACTCAGGAAACTAGTTTGGTATGAGTAACTTTTTTGGTTGTTACTGTGGCAAATGGTGGGAGAGTGACGTCGGGTTCAGAGGTCAAGAAGGGCCCAGAATGTTCTGTTGCTCAGTTTAAACAGCTCACAAAGAAGCACAGCAGTTACCCGCTAAGCACCTGAGTTTCCATGAACATGATAATCGTGGAGCACCGAGCGCCCCCCTGTAAGTACTAACTTAAGCTTAGAAAGTAGAGCAACTTAACACACCCATTTCTTTTTTAGGTTTCGCTCTTCTATTTTTTTTCAAAGATGCTGACATCTTTTGAAATTGAACTTCATTTGGAATTGGCCTCTTTTGTTGGCTTGAATCAATCAAGTACCCTATGACACAATGTACACATGTATCTCTCTCTCTCTCTCTCTCTCTATATATATATATATGACACTTCAAGCCAATAAGCGAACCTTCTTTGAGGACTTGCATTTAATTGCTGTCGACCTCCCAAACTTCGTTAAGAAAGAAAAATAAAGAGAAAGAGACAGAAATGGTAGGTCATAGTTTAGTTGCTAACTTCAAAATCAATGAATGAATGGTGAAACAAAGATTATTGTTCAGCCGCTGAAAACTCAACTAGTAGTGGAATGACTTGTGGGGAGGCATTCCATTTTGCTACATTCCCCTGCTTTTGCTGGCCCTGTCCGATGGGGCTTTCGGCTGTATTGGCCTGCCTTGATCATCACGCCAGATAATGCCCTGCCAGAAGGCATTACACAATGAATTCGGGTTCCACCGCTGGTGCCCTATTGCCAGGGCATTACGTAACACATAAAAGATCAGTAGTGTGAATAGGGTTACAAGGATGGGCCTGCAAGGGGCGAAAGTGAGAGATCAGGAGTGGGGAATAGGAGGGCATTGAAGAGGAGAAAGTCTAAACCGAGCAAAACTTCGACAATGTCACATGCAGCTCTTCTTTTTTGGCCTAGTAAGTGCAACTCCACCCTTCTTGGCATTTGGCTTGGCAACAGCATTATCCCACATCCAAGATTACTTATTTAGTGTTCTCAAGCTTTGCCCATAAACATTAAATTAGGACTGTAAATATAAGATCAATCAATAAATAAACTACCTGGATCAATCAATTTAGGCATTGGAAACCCTGCCAAACTTTATAAAAAAAAGCACCCAAGAATGGGAGAGAAAAAGAAAAAAAGAGCAAGGACCGAAGTCCATGCAGGCAAAAGAGCCCCAAAGAGGGGAGTCACATGCAGGTAAGGGAACCACTAAGTGCCGGAACCTCGGCCAGTCGCATGAAGCATATCAACTGAAGAAGGGGGGAGGTAGTCCCGATAGAGCAAGCCTAGAAGAACCCTCCCTGGCATTTCGTTAATCAAGAGCAGGTATTAGACTGTGCCGTGGCCTTTGCGAGTCTCAGCATATTAAATACAACGCTGAGTATCAGATTGTGCAGTGACTTTTGTCAGCCTCACCCAAAATGGTGAGCCAGAGAAATTCTACAGAGTCCGCAATTATTTACTGATAACTTATTCATCCAAAACATTGGGGGCAACTGCGAGTAAAGATTCTCAATAAGACTGATGAACAGTGCATGCCACCACTCAGTATTTAACTCCAATCCGCAATCATGAACAAGTATTTGGTGTGCATTATTATTCATTTATGACCAGCAGTAAATGTTCTATGAGTTTAGGGGTGGGAAATTAATACGCACACTTCGATATCGACATTATTCAGTAGAATGAGCAACTCAGTGAGGAGGTACTGTACAGTTGTTGATATGGTTCTGTGTGTTTCAGACGTCAAACGTATTGCCTGCTTCTTTTTTCCCTGGCTGCCAATCTTCGCGTCCAAGATGTGTCTGGAGATGCCCAACACATTTCGATGCTGCCCATTATAGACATTGTGTCCTGTTATGCACATTCTGGTCCTTAGTACTTTTGTCTGGTCTGAAATAACGACCCTTAGCTTATTTAACGCCTCCCCTCTGTCAGGAGGTAACATTAGCTCTGAAGTTGTTGCTCTGGTTCTGTGTGTTTCAGATGTCTTTGTTGTTGTTGTGGTTGTAGTAATGTGTCACGACAGAGGTTTTTCCAATGTGTTTCTTGCAATTTTTCGGGCTCTTTGTTTCTGATGTGCAGAGAAGAGCATGAGCGCATGCGGAGCTACTGAGCAATAGAAGCTGGCTCGAGATGGCCCAGGGTAGTAGGGCGGAAGATGCTATCAGTCGATTGGAAGATGATATCGCGCAGCTACCAGCTCAGACAGCGAAGCTTAGCTTGGATGAGCGACCCGAAGCACGAGAACACATTTTTCGCTCCAAGCTGCCAGACATTTGCATTCCGTATCACATGACTCTGGCTGAATACTGCATGGAGAAAGCACTTCAGTGGCCTGACAAAGTCGCAATTGTAGATGGAATTACCGGGAAAGCACTCACCTACGGGGAACTCGCCGTTCTCTCTCAGCGCGTGGCAGCTGGGTTGATGAAATTGGGTGTGGAGAAAGGGGGAGTCATAGCCGTGCTGTTACCCAACGGCTGCGAGTTCGTGGCAGTTTTCCTTGGAGCTGCCATTCGAGGTGCGATCGTCACCACTGCCAATCCTTTCTACACGCCTGCTGAACTCGAGAACCAGATCCGGGTCGCCAGTGCAACCATGGTCGTCACTCACTCGTCGTACGTTGAGAAACTGAGGGCATTGGATTTGCAGGTACCTACTTGCGCATTGTCCTTCCGTGACTTTTTTCTCCAGAACGCTGAATTTTCTAACTGCCTCTGAGCTCAACTCACAGAGAACACTTCGCCATATGGCGCACACGCAGTCTTGTCGAGGCACGGATCGTTTGCTGATGCCTTTTTTGGCGGTGTCTGAAAAGGCAGAGTAGGAGAAAGCCTATTGAAAAAGAGAAATAGATTGAACATTATGCTAACATAAGGGTCTCTTTCCATATAACAATAGAAAGCCATTGACATAGGGCCTTGTTTCTTGCTGCAAGGACAGTCACATTCCATTGGAGATTTGCAAGTGGGGGTGAAAAATTATAATTAATCATGTTAGGGACTCTGCAAACACATACTCTCATGAGAAAAAGAACAGATTGTGCTGTATGGTGAATCATAGTTTGACTCACATCTCTCACAGCTTCGGGAATTGTTCAATGCTAGACCAGTAGAGCTGCAAGATAACAGCAAGCACAGCTAATAGAAAAAACATAATAGAAAGCTACTGCGATCATAGAATCTGTGTTGTGTGCGTAATGGAAAGATGTCCTAACTAGGGGCTTGACATTGCCAGATTATCACAATTGACAAGCATGTGGATTCTTGCCTGCACATTTCTGTGCTTTTCGAGGCTGATGAGGGAGAATGCCCAATTGTGGACATAGATCCAGATGATTTGGTTTGCCTTCCATTTTCATCAGGCACCACCGGTTTGCCCAAGGGTGTGATGCTCACTCACAAGAGCCTTCTCTCTAGTGTATCTCAACAAGTCGATGGCCAAATTCCCAATCTCTATATGACAGATGAAGATTTCGTGATGTGTGTCCTCCCAATGTACCATATCTACTCCCTCAACTCTATCATGCTTTGTGGACTTAGAGTGGGAGCCACTCTTGTCACCATGCCCAAGTTCAATCTCCAGCTTATGCTGGAGATCATTCAAAAATACAAGGTAAGAACCAATGGTAACTTCTATCTCAAATTCTTTAGAGTGCCTCCTCCCCTTGAACCATTCCTTGTGTCATGACTATGGTTCTGCCACACATTTGACTGGATAGCTAGTACCAAAGGACATGGCATCTTGTTTTCCTGGGGTAAAAATCAATGTGTCAAACCATCCATTGTTTGTTTGTATCAGATGTTGAAGATGTCTGCAGAGCTTACACATGCAGGGATGATGATGGAATCCTCCAATGAGTCCACAATTGCGAAATGCTTGGTTGTTGCTACTGAAAATTGACCTATGTGTCAGGTCACAGTATTGCCAGCGGTCCCACCCATTGTGTTGGCCATGGCCAAGAACCCAATTGTGCTGAATTATGACCTCTCCAGTCTGAGGATGATGCAGTCTGGTGCTGCACCTCTGGGAAAGGAGCTTGAAGATGCATTCAGAGCACGGTTACCAGGTGCTGTCATTGGGCAGGTAAGTTCAAAATAGATGCATGCCCATGTTTTCTTCCTTTCCATTTCTTCCTTCTTGGTGTAATCTCTTGCAATACTGTTTGCTGAGATTTTGTCAATTCACACCCTCTCTACCTATCTCAGTAGGTAGAGCTTCTGTTTGGTGGATCCATCATCTCTTCATACATGGTCCAATATTTTTCAGAGAACAATGATTTGCTATGGCAAACTGAAACCTAGCCCACATACAAAAGTTGGTTCTTACCTTCCAATGCTGTCACTGGCCAGCTCCTACTTTCTCCTGTTTTGAGTTCACTTTGGACTCTAGCTCATTGGGTCCAATACAAACTTTCATCATCTGGACATCTTTAATCATCTGTTGGATTGTTGGTGTAAAATATTGGTTGTCCTGGATTTTGGTTCCTTATTCTGACTTTGGTTCATAGTACATTCTACATGATGTTATGGGAAGGAGACAACCAACTGACTATTGTGTGTTGTGAGCAAGGTCTGACTTTTGAGGGTACTACCGGATGTAAATCTGTATCCTCCATTTACCCAGGAGGCATCTGAACTCCACCATTCACCCTGTTGTGCTTCTCCAACTGTAGAATGGTGGTTAAAATGATGTGTGTGCTCTTGTTTGGTGGCAGGGGTATGGAATGACAGAGGCTGGTCCAGTGCTTGCCATGTCTTTGGCATTTGCAAAGATGCCATTCCCAGTGAAATCAGGCTCATGTGGAACAGTGGTGCGCAATTCTGAGGTGAAGATTGTGGACAATGACACTGGCCTTTCTTTGACCTACAACCAGCCTGGCGAGATTTGTATTCGTGGACCTCAAATCATGAAAGGTCCATCTCTAACCTCATCTGGCAGCTCATGCTCAGTTTCTTTGGTGGGAGGAGATGGAGGATGTGACTCTTTGTCAAAAATAAAATGAAAGAGGTTCTGTTTGATTGTGTTATAGTGCCTGAACAGAAGCCAGAATACAAGCATTGCTAGGTCACACCAATCACCAATGATCTCAATGCTTTTTTGCTTCACCATGTCAAAGGGGCTAAATGCAAGTGGCAAACTACAATGGGATCAATAGTCATTAGTTAGAGAAGGTAGTGCTGAAAGTGAATTCAAATGAGAATTGGAGGTCTTTACTAATAAACTGCAGTAGTCATTAATGTGCAGGATATTTGAACAATCCTGAAGCCACAGCCCACACATTAGACAAAGATGGGTGGTTACACACTGGCGACATTGCTTTCATTGATGAAGATGAGGAGATGTTCATTGTAGACCGTGTTAAGGAAATCATCAAAGTGAAAGGTTTCCAGGTAGAGTTGGCTACAACTGGATACTGTCAACAACTGAGTTATCTAGTTTGTCATTAAGGTTTAATCTGGCCTCATGAGAAAGGTCAAACAATACTGCAAGCCTCCATTCCTCAAGCATCCATGTTCATTGTTTGCTGACAGGCTGCATGACCCTCCATGTGTGGATGTTTACAGGTGCCACCAGCAGAACTTGAAGCACTCCTGATATCACACGATGGAATTCTTGATGCAGCTGTAGTCCCGTAAGTGCCCACAAACATTGACTTTTTCCTCTCTTGGCTGTCAATTACAGTACTTCAGGATTACATTTGTGACAGGATGGAACTGAACGGGCCTGCAAAGGCCAATAGGTAATCCCCGTGGGCAGAGGCATGTCTGGCATGTGTTTCCACGTTTATGCTGGAGTTCTGATTGGTGATGGGTGTTATGCTAAGGAACTGGTTTGTTGCAATTTTTTTTGGCAGCCGTAAGGACGAAATGTCTGGAGAAGTACCAGTTGCATTCATTGTACAGGCTCCAGGCTTTAATCTCAGTGAAGAGGATGTGAAGGCCTTCATTGCAAAGCAGGTAGATTTCATGTTCTGATAAGCATTTAGGACCCCTGCAGATCCTTGTAATCAGCAGAAACATTCAGTTTGGAATCTGTAAATGAACACTAAAATCTTGCTCCAGTACGACATTTTTCCAGCTAGGGTATTATTCTGCTTTTTAGGGTTATCCATGGTCATTACAACATCTGCTTGCATGGCTCTAAATTTTCATGGCTGAAAACTGGACATTTAGAGCCATGCAAGCAGATGTTCTATGTTTTCAGCCTCATGAATTTCCATGTTCTAAACTTTCAAATCCAGGTATAACAATTCATGGCTGAATCCTGGGAAATTACACAAGGTCATGCTAGAAGTATTCCAGTAAACAGGTTGGTTGGGAAGACAAATATTTCTCAGGTAGAAGCCAAAAAACCTGAGACATGGGGCTCCACAAGGAGGGGGATCTATGAAAGCAATGAGGGGATCTCTAAAACCACCTAGTATGTGGCTTCTAAGTATTTGTGTTGTGGGCCAAATGTAACTTCACAATTGTGGGTGGAAGTTGTGACATTGAGCAGCCCACTAGCTTGAGGTTGTCTGACCTGTACTCTATGCTGTGATAATGCAGGTTGTGTTTTACAAGAAGCTTCACTCAGTTCACTTCATTGACAAGATCCCAGTTACTCCTTCGGGCAAAATCTTACGAAAGGAATTGAGGAATAAACTTTAGACAGATATACCACTAGTGGCTCTAATTCTCCAATTGGCTGTGCCCACTTATACTGGATTTGTGCTCCAGGGGCAAACTGTTTCTCAAAGTCTGCTAATTTGTCTGCAGTAAATATCAGTTCATCAATTGGCTTTGGCATTCTCCTGAGTCCTCCATGCCAGACATAGATACAGCAATTGGACAGGGTTTTGATTGGCATGCAAACAGCATCTCTGCCTATGGAATGGTGAGAAGAGGTAAATTTATGCTCAAACAGCCATGAATTGTTACACCTGGATGTGAAAGTTTGTTTTGTGTGGATTTGAGCTGTTGCTATTACCTCTTTGGTGTTCTTTCAAGATAGTAATTTCAGCCCAGTAAACTCCTTGACTTCTCATTGGTCCAGTGTTTCATTGTCTCAGACTTCACAAGTGACTGCTTGGATGCCTGGAATTGAGCGGTCACCACTTTGGTGTGCTGTCAAACTGGTAATTCCATCACAGTAAGCTCCTTCAATTCTGATCTGTTTCATAGTTCATAAGACACAGTGACTAGTTCCTAACTGTCACTAGTATTGAGAATGTAAGTATCAAGATGCCCGCCCTGATGAGGATAGTGGCAGGCCTCATGAAATTGTTACCAATGAGGGTACCAAAATTCTGGGTGGACTGTAACATAGTTAGTGGACTGTAATATAAATAAATGAATCCCAGTGAAACATCATAATTTACCTCATGCAATTTACAATGAAAGTAATGAGTTTTGTTAGACCTCTCTCACCACATTCCTTTTGTACAAACTCTGATTTGATGTTATATAAATTGGTGATGTTGACATCAATAGAACCCTCTTGTACCATCCTACACCATAATTGTTCCAGCCATGAGCATATCAAATCAAAGCTACCAACTCCCTGTGCTGTTTCTGCCACCATCTAACACTTCGAAAAAAACTCTTGATGCATTCTCTGCAGACCTGCAATTGCTTTCAGCCCTGCTCCTCTGAGAACTAGAGATTGCTGCTCTGCACAGCTGATATAAACAGCATTGATTTGGACTTCCCAATACTCCTTTGTTAATCCAATGTACAGGAGTTTTGCAACAGACACATCAACAAATTCTTGCTCTGAAACAACCGGTAGTTTTATTTAGAAGTGAAGAATTGTGAAATCTTTTTTTTGAGAGAGAGACTGAATATTTGGCGAGAGAAGATGTGGTTCTTTCAATATACCCTACTGCATCTGTTGCCTCTCCCATTCTGCACCTTTGTCTCTCTTCTTTATCCTCCTTTGTCACCCTTTTTTTTCTCTTCATCTTCTGCTCCAGTCCCCCAGCAACACGGGCAAGTCTTACAAATGGAGAAGTCACTATCATACATGTTATTGATGATGGTCCCTGAACAGGTGTGAGACTGGCACTGTTATTGATACTGCATTCTTGTTTATGTTGTTTTTTGGTTTTTGTTTCATGGTGCCTTCGTTCACAGTTTTGTCTTTCCTTCTCTGGAAATTTCTGTGGCTTAATGAAGAAGTGTTAACCTTGATTTGCTTCTTCTTAATTGTGAGCGGAGATTTCTCGATTCTTATGAGAGATAATCTTACAAATAGGGGAGTAATTCTGACTTCAAGTGCCATCACCAGAGAAACCTTGTCCTAGAGACTCTCCACAGGCATAATTGATTACATGGGACAAATCCATATAATAGCATCAGTGTACATTGAAGGGTTTCCATGGGAAATGCACAGGAGTTACCGATAGCAAGAAGACATTGGCATTTAAGTCTCCATTTGATTATTGTCCCTTGACACCAAGTCTGTAGGCAACTTAGTGAGCAGAATTGAGGTGACAGATGAATGGCATAGCTAAGGCTCAGAGACTGAATTTCTTGAAATCCCTTTTAATATATTGCTGCTGGGCTAGGAGGTTGTTTGGGGACCTGCATCAGGAGTACAGTTAACAGGCTTGACCTATGGATTTTCTTTTACAACACTTTAGAATATTTGTTTGGGAGAGACACCTGAAGGATCTGCAGAAGGAATTTGCTCCTGGAGTTCAGTACAACAAAAGATTGATCATACCTGTTCTCTTGCTCCTTAATTTCCTAGATTCAGTTCATGTCCTGTTACTGGATTCCTGAGCTAAGATTTCACAGGAAAGTCCTTGAAGATTTCTTAAAGGAGCCCATGTTGATGTGTTGAGCATGGCTGAACCTTTAAAGAGGCTTACATTTCTCCTAAGGACCTTCTCTGAGAATCAGATCAAGAAGTTTCAATGTCTTTGATTCATTAAGAAACTGACAGGATCAGCAACTGCAGCTGTTTGAATTTGGTTAACCCTGTTCCCTCAGAAAGCAACAGCCATTGGATCTCAAACGTGGCAGTGCTAAGAGCATGTATTTGGGAGGGACCCTTCTCATCCTCATCTCCTGCTGAATTTTGCCTTCTGAAACAGCTGCATACTACCATGGTACAGAGGTTCCTTCCTGTCTGGTGAATACTTTTCATTCCCAGAAGCTGGTGAGAAAACCTGGAACTGGCTTAGTCTTGTTCACAACATCGTTGAAATGGGTGAAGACAAACATACCATCCTTCAATCCTTGTAGATGCCGGAGTGATGCTGATTCCATGCAAGTCAATCATGTATACTGTGTGAATGCTTAGATCCTGTCACAGCAACCTCAACAATAGCATAATTTGCATCTCATTTGGATAGTGTCTATTGACTTTGAAGATGAAGGTTTGAATTTCCACCACAAAGCATTTTGGCCATATTCAGCATAATCAGCAGCTTCCGGCTACACATTGTGGCAGGTATTCAGTTTTATAAATCAATATCATGTGACTTTGGTTTCACATGCAGGTCTATCTACTAGTGCATCTACTGATTGATTCTTAGCATCTAGCTGTAGCTTTGAACGAGCAAATCCCATGTTCTTCCTCACATGTCCAAGCATAAGTGAGGTCTGGTTACCTGCATAGTTCATACACCAATAACTGTTGGATCAGATTTGATTTGAGGGCATAAAACCTTCATTTCTATCTCAGATGTAATACCACCTAATTGCACCCACTGAATCTGCTAGCAATTTATTCTGCCAGTCTTATACAATTCCATGTCATTTAGACGTAATATGGGTTATATTTTCTTTTTGGGTCAGGGTGGGATTATGTGTGTCGGGGCCCTGCTCTTACGTCAGTGGCCAATCTTGATCTTGGTTCGTGGCACTTGAGCCCCTGTCTGTTGGATGGATAGTCTGAGGATTCTTAACAGGAAAGGAATTGCCTTGATGAACCAGGTTGGACTTGTGGACTTTTATTCTGGTTCTGAAAGTATACTGTTTAGTGTTTCAGACGTGAGACTTTTGTAAGTGGCAAAGAAAAGGAAAAATATGTAGCGGCTCAGCTTGAAAAGCAACTGAGGCCGGACAAAGGTTCAGGCAGGAATGGAAGCCTGGAACATGGAAGATAGGATGAGCCCCAGTATTATAATATTCTTGAAGAAATAATAACCAGGTCTTTCAGTGTTTGCACGGGGACTCATGACATGCACATGGCTTTGGCTTTCTAAACTGAATATTTCGATAAACTCACCAACATCGCACAGGCTAATAGGCTATCCGATCTTGGGTGAGGGATGTCACATGTCAGGGACATTGATTTTGACAAAGAAGTTCATGAAGTTTCAACCATTTTTTTTTGGCACCCTAAATAAGTTGAAATTGTTAAAAATTGAAAGCAAATTTTGCATGAACAGACATGCAAACAATTTAAGACTTCCCAGTGCTGATCAATCTGTTGTTTGTGAGGAGCACAATTGGGGAAATGAAGGCAATCAGAAAAACTCACAAACATGAAAGAAACATCCAAGAAAGTACTAGATCTGCTGAATTGGCGACATATTACCTGTTAACAAACTAATGAAAATTGTGTTGGTCTCAAAGGGTAATGAGTACCAATCATTAATCATATTGATAAATTTAATAAGTGGGATAGGAAGGTTTTGAGACACAAGTAGTGAACCTTGAAAATAAAATATCGTAAATGGTTAAATTCGGAGTATATAGAGACAAATCATCTGTAGTAGTTTTCTACACTTTATAGTAAGGTTCTGGAGTATGGACATACTCTTGATATATTTTTCTAGTTGACTCATCCATATCAAGATTATGGAATTTTTAGAGGAAAAAAATTGGCATTCCAAATTCAAATGTATCACAAAATGCAGAAATTGTCGTCTTCAGAAGGAATATTTTTGAAATTCACTGACAATCTAATTCAACCTTTAATTACACTTATGATTATCTACTTTATGATGAAATGGGTTTTAATATCTCCACCTTCTGATGATACCGTGATTTAACTTTCAGTTATTGCATTTCCAGTTTTCAATGCAGAGTGTTACCTTGACATTGTAACAGCATAGAAGTGACCTTCATGGTCAATTGGATGATATATAAGCGCTGGGGAAATGTAGGTGGAATACTTTATGGTATCATTCCCTTTCTAGATGATTTTCCCACAGTTTGAGTGCCTATGTGAATGTAGTGACCTAACATTTGGATAATGCTTAGGAAGTTTGAGGGTACATGTTGCCAAGAAGTTTAAGTTCAGTCAATGTGCTAACGGATTCAATTATGCAAAATAGCTCACTCAAAGTGGCAAGCCACATAAATGGGGCCAGGGGTTGTTTTGGGACTCCATTGTTTCTATATTCCCACAAAACAATTACAGGGCCCATAAAGTTTGGTTTCAGTGGTACTCATAGGCTGAATTGGTAACACATTTGGTAACAAACTTTTGCATCAAAATTTGAGGGAGTCTGAGACTATGCTAGAGGCTAGACCACCTCAAACGAGAAGCTATTGTCACTTGCTTTCAAGTGGCAAGCTCTCTTTGCAAATAAAACACAAGTTCAGGCATTGGTGCAACTGTTGCCCAATATGAAAATACTTTTTCAAATTTTCTTGAATGTACATGGGAAACCCTATTTATGACATGTTCATTGGTTTAGGATTAACCCTTTGACCGGAAGGAACCATGACTTGAATATGACAAAGAGCACTTTCCTAGGATGCCAACTTGTGTCAAATGCTTTAAGTTTTTGGAAATAGATGGAATTTGAGGAAGTGAGACAATGGATGTCCTTAGAATATTTGAGCAGGTTGAATAATGAATGAATGCAAGGCATTGAGACAATGGATAAATTCAAAGAAGTTGGAGTGTGGATGAACCTAGAAGAGTTGGACAATTTATGAATTATGCAAGGTTGCACAATGAATAACCTCTGGAAGTTGGACGATTTGGTGGAATGGAATGATGGATGAGCATTTAAAAGTTGGACAATTCAGGGAAATTGGGCAATGGATACCCCTAGGAACTAGAAGAAGCCAAGGCATAAGACAATAAGATGAACCCAAGGAAGTTGGGCAATGGGTGAATGACCAAGAAACATTATTATTATGGTTGTTTTCCATTCCATCTTGAAGCAATGTATGTCCATTGGATGAATATTCAACTATTTTTTATGAAAATGTAAGATGAAGGATGAAAATGGACTTAGTTGGGAAAGATAACCTTCAAGATAACTTTAGTTGGGAAGGTTATCTTTCCCAACTAGGCCATTTTCATCCTTTGTCTTACATTTTCAAACAAATTAGGTGAATATTCATCCACTGTCCAACTTACCAAAAATTCCAGAGCATTTTAGACATTATACAAGCTAGGCATGAGTGATGTATTTAGTGGCAGGTTTACACTATTTTGTAAAATCTTTTTGAAAAAAATTGGAAGTTTTTTCCAGCAAAAAACATTCACCACTTTTTCTAAATAAGAAATTTGAAAGAAAACATTGGCTACCATTTCAAGCAGTTGATGGGAAGATTAATAAATAGTAAAATGCGCTCCAAGGGATTTAAAACTTTAAACCTCCCTTCCCCCTCAATGGTTAGTTACAAACAGTGCAATGTATATCCGTGAATATCCAGTTTCAACTTTATAGCACAAATAAAAAGTTCAAGGTAAAATCTAATACACTGAACAGGAACCGGTCCTTGAACTTTTGGGCACCTTGTCCCCTAACAGCATTAAGACTGACACTGCTTTCAACTCAATTTAGAGATGTATGGGTCAGTAAAGGTCGATCACTTTAAATATGACTAGCTAGGAAACTAGCTATACATTTACACGGATGATGGATCCGTCTATTTTTGGTTAGAAATTACCATACGTCACTCCTCACAAAATCTGTTGAGATCTTGGATGACCATCGAGTTGGATGAGAATCATCCATCTGGCTGGGTAGAAAGATATTGAGGAATGGGTACTTCTGGGTCTTGACAAATAAAAGGAATCAGAATTTTTGTGCAAACCTAAATGTTACAAGGTGCCCCCTGGTTCGAATGGACTAAATCTACATCAGGCCAATGTGGTTTCATAAGGGGTGTCCATTAATCCTACTAGAAGTTAGGACTTTTGGAAGTCTGAGGATAAAGTCACCTTTCATATATATAGCACTGAGGTATCTGGAGCTCTTGATACTTATAGTAAGGTTGATTAGTATGATGTTACAGACCAGAGAGAACCAGCACCACAAGAGCACCATCTATGGATGCCTGTTATGTCTCAGTAGTGGATGAACCTCAACTGAGTTAATATCTGGTTTAACCTTGGTAACCCATTCTGGAAGAAGTAGGTTGTATATGTAGGTACATAGGTAGGAAATTAGGTCACTACTAAATAAGTATAGTTTTTTATACAGAGGTAAGTTAGTAGAACAGGTTATTAACTTATTAGTAGGTAGGTAGTAAAACAAGCAACAGAGCTAACCACCATGGCTAGCTAGGGAACCAGAAGCCAACAGAAAACTGATTGTTGAAGGCTTACCATCCATCCTTCATGGTGCCTCGGTGGGTGCTGATTTTATAGGTCCTCAAGGGGAACCCATAGCAAGTTAGAAGATGGAATCCCGTCAAGATTCCAACAAGATGTGACAAATTTAATTAAGGGGGTTCCAAAAGGAAAGGTCCAAACGGACCATACCGCAATGCGTTAACTACAGGGCAGAGTCCCTGTGCCCCACATAAGATGCACTCCTGATCCCGTAGAGGAGGCCGTGGCAAACTGGGGCCCTTGTTCAACATAAACACTGGCAGTAGCAGTCAGGTCCTGACTCCTGACGCTGTTCTTCATGGGCGTAAGTACCCTCTTGCGACAGTAACGGGTTTTTTTTTCTGTTCTTTGTAGTTGAACTTCCTTTCCACATAACTTGGGCCTACAATTTCAGAATCCAGTGTCAAATTTGGTGATATTCCATTTTGGAAAAAATGGTTACATGGTTTACAAGGGAAATGAGTAAGACTTAATTAAATTTTTTTTTCCCCCACACTTTGTTATTTGGAAAGTAAGCACCTCCTTCAAACAGTGTAAAAAAATTCTGAAAACTAATATATTAGCTAATTAATCAACAACATATTAGCTAAATTTCAAAGTATGAATATTCAACCAATTTCCCAAAAAAACAACTCAAACAACAAAGGAGAAATATCATCTAACTGAATTCACAAGTTATACAACTTAAACAAACTATCCATATGAGACTCCCATATAAATAAGAACTCTGGCCTACAAAGGCAGTTGGCTAGCAAAGTTCAAACGTATTTCATTATGTCATTGACCAATCATCAATTATGGTAGACATACCAACTTGTAGGACAAAAAAAAGAAAAGAGACACTCGGTGCATGGTTCACAGCCTTCATGTCGTGGTAACAAAATGCAAGCCAAGGCTATTGTTGCTTGAAGAGTTTGTGTGAGCAAGCAAAAATGTGGCATGTAATAACAACTGATTAGCGAGCTCACAAATAGGCTACTAATCCACAAGGCTCTACACACCTACAATTAGTATTACATAACAGTGCAACTCCTCTAGTGTGTCGCCTTCCATTTATCATGACAATCATCATAAGGAAACTATGAAATGTATTATAACATAATTACATCCCTTTAGCAATGAGCATTGGCCAATTGTGGTGGGGATCAACATTGAGGCTTGGACCTTGACACCAAAGGAAGAAAACACATGTTTGCCAACTAATCAGGTATGTCACCAATTCAATATTGGGCCTTGACCAAGTTCATGTGTTTTGGAAATTGTCACAGTTTGTATATAGCCAAGATCGTGAGTATATGCGAGTAGATAAAACTTAAAGGATCCATGAGGTGGCTTGCAAGAAAGTGAGTTGTGTGTTTTGCAGAGCTTGTATTGCACCTATGACAAAACAACCACATCATGCATCAACTCAACTCAAGCAAAAACTTGAACAGCCAACCTCTTATACCTCATTATAAAATACACTAAAAAGAATTCAAAGTTAAGTAGTAAAAACAAGTATGTATCTATTCAAGCTTATGAACTAGGGTTGTCAAGAAGGATGCTCCTAGGCTAAGGACGTCCCAAGAGACATCCTTAAAATCCCCCTCTTGGCATACTTAGTAGGGATGATTTTTTAGAACATGTATATCACAATTTATTTGGTTTGGACTTACCTTTTATTATGTCCATTCCCAAAATTTTCTTGGCGTTGTTCAACATCTTCCCAACATTGCCCAACATTTTCCTTTTTTTTTTGGGCACCATTGTCAATCCCTCGGTCTTTTCCTAGTGTCCCTCATTGCCCCACAAAAATCTAACATCCTTTGAACTTTTGTGATGCTACTTCACTCCCTTAAAAATTTTACTAATGTTCCTTGACATCCCTAGGTGTCTTGTCAATGTCCCACTTGGCATTTCCTTGGTGTGACCAAAAATCCTCATCATCCCCTTGCATCTTTATGTTGTCCCCCATCATTAAAAGAAATAATGATTTTTTTAAACATACTATTGTTGCCCAATGTATCCCTGGCATTACTTGGTGTCCCTCACTATATTCTTCAGTGCTACCCAACATCTTCCTAATGTCCCCCCATTGCCCCTAAAAAATTGTCACCACCTTTTGGTGTTTTCCTAATGTGCGCAATCTTTCTCCAACATTGCCCATTGTCCTTCAACATCTCCCCAACATTGCTTGATCTCTAAACTTTTTTAAAATGTCAAATTTAAAAGTTATTAAGGATGCCCTATTCAAAACATCCTTTAGGTCCTAGGGACATCCTTGGGATGTACCCAAAATATAATGGACATTGGCAACCATGCTATGATCATTCTTAACAATATTCATAAATAATTCCCAATTAATTTGAGTTTTTTGGTGCATCACTACATGCAAATGTGTGCACCACCAAATGGCATTTTATACACATAAACAACACATATTTTATGTCAGAGGTATTTAGGTCTACAATTGAGCTTTCCCATTAAAAATTTACATTTGACACACTTTTAGGTTTGTCAAGTGGTATCCAAGTGCAAAAAACCTTGTCAATTCCTAATTTTGTAATGAAATGCAAACCCAAAGTGTGCTTCTTAGTTCCTAAGAAAAACATTGGGGATGAAAGCTTCAAAATGGAACTCGAATGAAATCAATATCAAGAGTTCAAAGTCAAATCAATTGCACAAATCAAGAAAAGCATGGTTATTGTGAATTGGAAACAATATGCTGCATGGATGAGATCCATAGGTAACCCAATTCACAAAACACACCATGCCCCAAACTTGGGAAAAGTTCATCACTTTCCTCCTTATATTATATTTTGTGACTAGTGATAGGGCTACATCAAAGTGACAAAATGTCTTGAAAATTCTCAAATTCGCCAAATTATGAATCATGCAACTTTGTGAGTTCATAACTCCCATGTATTAGTTCCAATTGATGAGTTTTCAAGGGGGAAGTTGTAGCCATTGAAAAGACATTTCCAAGAAATATCACATGCTCGATTTGGAGGTCATTTCCTAGGTTTTAGTGGTTGGGAGTCAAAATGTAAATGTGATTTTTGACATTATTTTTGTCCATAACTTGAGTTTCAAGTTTTGAAATGGACAAGCAAGCCCATTTTGAATACTTACACTTTGAAACCTTTTCAATAATCTAAAGGACCCCCAATTTGAACCTATTTATTATTTTCATTTTTGTCCAAAAAATTAAGACAATACTAATCTCTAATGCCCAAAGTGGGAAAACCATTTAGGAGTGTTGGGACTTGTTTTCATGACACTTGTGAGAGTTTTTTTGAGTTTCTAAACATTTTCCTAACCCACTCCTCTCATGCTTTAACCTTGGTCACAACCCTAATTACAATAACATTGTTGTGCAAATAATTAACTTAATTGTGGAAGTTAACAAAAATAGTTTGTGTAAATCAATTCTTTACATCCACAAACATGGCATTCAATTCACATTAACACACCTAAATGATCACAATATCATTGTAAATATATCCATCACAACCTTGGCAAATTTAATAATTCTAGTTTTTTGACGATTCTAGTTTAATCCCTTGTCTTTTATTTATAATATCAAGGTTCGTTCACAGTTGGGGTTCCCAAAAAAAAAGAAAATGATATCATGACTTTTTTTACATTAATTTCTATAAATAACTACACAAAAAAAATTTAAGTGAAAAAAATTGAATGGTTTAAACTAAGATAATTCATGTGGTGGTGATGATTTTTCTCATGTGTACATCGGTGTGCATTTAAACCTTGGCTTAAACCTAACAATGCAAAAAATGCTTGAATAAGCATTTATAAACAATTGCACATTTATTTCTTGCACATGTGACCCACACTTCAAGTTATAAATCTTAAGCCTAATGAATATAAAAATCAACCAAACAACCCAAAAATAGTCCTTTTCCTTGCAACCCCAAATATTGAATTTTGTTACTTAAAAAAAAATTCATGTGGTTTCTAATATAATCAAATGCATGCAATGAACATGGCCAAACATAGATGTAGACTTTATTTATCCATAAAAGAAATTTGACATCAATTGTAATTCTTAATGCATTCTTTTTGGTTCCTTTTATAAAGAGGTGCAATTTAGACACTTGATATAGTTAGGCTTAAAGGAATCAAAAGGATACATATATAATGTCCTATTTTATTTTATTTTATTGATTTAACATGACACCATTTTATTTATTGGCATAAAAAAATCCAATACAATTACAATGATGCACATAGAAAAAAAATCCAAAGTTGTCCTTTCTAGTCTTTTAGAATGTACACACTCCTTTTTAGTACCCCAATCATGAATGGACCCATCATTGCCTTTTATTTGCATTCTTTTTTATTCTTTGCAAAGTGTTGGCAACTAGTTTTGCCTCTTTCTATTTCTCCCATTAGACCTTTGCAAATTATCCCTTGCCTTTTTTACTAGTCCTTTGTGTTCCCCATCATGCTAAATGTACACACCCTAAATTACAAGTATTCTTCTTGTAGTTAAACATGATAATGATGATAATAGAATTTCCTAATAAATGAAGTTCAAAATGCATCCAATTATCCCACATGTTTCAATGTTCAATCCCTTTCAATTAAAGCTTGTTGATTTGCTCCATTCCCCAACCACACTTTCAACCATTCATGGTTTCATTGAAAATCTTGTTTATTCCATGCATTCATCAAATTATTTAATTGATAACATCAAATGGTCAATATTAGTTACAAATGTTATGTTTCTTTTATAGGACAAAAAATATTCTAGTATTATAATATTTAGCAAAGATTTTTCCAAGATATATTAGGCTTGTTGAACCTTAACTTATCAAGTGGATTTGGTTTAACTATGACTGGTACACCCAAGTTCAACTTTAAATATGTCCCCCCCCCAAAAAATGAAAAAATGGATCTTTATATCCCTAAAACGTACTAATCAAAATCATTAACCCATGAAGTGGATGGATTTCTAAAAAGTTCATCAAATCATGTGATTAATTAAAGAAGATTGTTTTGAGCATGATTTTTTATTTGTATCTGCAAATTAAAATGTCATGGACAAATTCCAATGAAAACTTGTATTTTATAATCCTTTTCATATAATTGCAATGTTGTGACAAATTATTACAAATTAAAATTGTACTTGAATGGACAATCAAAATTTTCACCTTTGCATCAATTTACCAAGATGATAATAAATTAAGATGTTAATCAGCTTTCACTACACATTTCCTCCATGAAATTTTCTTTCAATATCTATATTTAATCAATACATTAGTTTGGGGTTGCATTGAAAACAATTCAAATTGTTTACATCCTACCATACAACCACCCCATGACAACTTGTTCTATGGAAATCAGGTGAATGTAAGGACTAATTAATCTTACAAGATATATATATGTATAATAATCCATGATTGATTAACTACCACATTACCTTGCTACACATGAAAGTTTAAAAAAATGCAAACCTAGATTTAGACTTATTCTAGACTTTAGAATACACAAATTCAACCATGCCCCTTGACCAAAATTGTTGATCCAATGACATTTATGTTTTGGACATCCACTTAGACATTCAAAAATTTGAAAGAAAGGTTTTAATGGTGTCATATTTGAACATGGGCTTTCCTTGTTGCAACATGTAGAAAATTGTAATCATTTTTTTTTTATCCACCTTTCACCATTATTGCAACCTTAGCCTTGGGCTTCCAACCAAGATGGACTTGGGTCAAGGCATGGGGAACAAGCTAAAATGACACTAGGGTGAAAGCACACTATGATGACCCCCTTTGGGGCACTTTTGGATTTAATATTATAGTACATATAGTATAATTGTTCCAAAAGCATGGTACATTTAATTTTGGGTATCAATGTTCGTTTTTGGGCCTTACAACAATTATTTTTACAAAACTAATGTTATATGGTATTATTTTAAAAATAATAATAATTTTCATTATCTATATTTAAGGATCCATGAATATATTTATAATATACATTGGTATATTAAGGCCATAGTCTTGTTTTGACTACACTAACTTTTGGGCTTCATTAGTCATTAAAATAATCAAATGGTATCCAAACATAGTTCATATTATCTAAAATGATATGGTTCAATATTTCTTCAAATTTCATAAAGACTAAAAATCATTTAAATTATTTTTGGAATATATTTGTGTTTTTGAGTACATAAGTACATGACATTCATTTTCACAAATATACTCCAATCTCCCACTTTATAAAATGAAATGAAATAATTTCTTTTCTAATTTCTTGCCTAGGTTATATTTTAAAATAATATGCAAAAATATTGTGAAAATATTTTTAAATTTGAGGTGGGATACATTCAAACATGCACATCCCTAGAAAGTAATATAATGTGACACCCCAAAAGGGGTCACCGTAATGTGCTTTCACCCACCAAGGCATGACATTGTTCAACCAAATTCTTGAGATGAATTGGAAGTAATGAATGTGCGAGGAACCCCCAAGACCTTCATGTGCATTTTCAATTTGGCCATGTGATTTAGGAGTTGAAATTCCTTGTGGAATCATTGAATTTTTGGGCATGGTTGGAGGATCCATGCCAATTTTGTCTAATTGAAATGATTTTAAATAATTAAAAAGGTCTCATTGTGAACTACAATATGGTGGGCTTGCAATACCCAATTATAAACTTTATGGCTAAAAATTATGTCCAAAAGTCATGGTTATTGGAAGAATTGCAATGAGGTGGAAATTTTGATTCCTTGTTGTGGATATCATTTGAAGGATTAAAGGATGTTCAATTGAAGAGCTTGATATCATGTTGGAAATATTTATTGTAGGGATAAAAAATAAAGCCTTGGATTATCCCAATGAGATTTGTTCTAAAAAAATAATTATGACCTTGGCAAACTTTTCTTTGGGTGGTTCCACTAGGAACCACCTTACCAAAATCACAAGAAAATTGGACCCCATTTTTAAAAATAAAATCCATCTACTTATACATTGATTTATTTAATTGGATCAGGTGGATTATGTGTTCCCCACCTATGCACACACTCATGAAAAATAATGAACACCCAAAAACATACAATTGCATTAACATTTTGATTCATGAACCATTCCTGACCTAATTATCAACTTTTTTTCTTTTAAATGTCTTTACACTTACACATTAGATATTTTTTAAATTTATTTAGTACATGCACAAGGGAATGATCCAAACTAATCATTAAAACAACAAAAGGTGAAAATAGTTATCATTTGTGTTCTTGACATCAATGGCCTTTTGGGGCTTCACGATCTTAATTTCAAAAATTCATAACTAAATCAAAATTGATTTAATCAATTATCTATAAAAGGAATCAAGTAAGTTGGCATTTGAAATAATTTTTAAAAATTAACACCCAAGAAAATTCCCAAAAAATAGATTCCTTTTGTGTTTCTGATCAAAAAATTCTTTGTGTGACACTCCTGAAACTTTTTCCTTATGCATTCATTTTCCATATCAACACACATTTTTTTGTAGATTTGGTTAGAGTTTTGAATTTTACATGACTTGGGTAACCTTTTGATAAATAATTTGGAATGAAAAGTTTTCTTTATGTGTGTCCTATGTTGTCCTAAAGTTGGATCTATCGTAGAAATTCAGGGTGTGACGTTCCTAGTGGTATCACCCAAGGATAAGTTTGCCAACCTCCCAAAGTTTCAAAAGTTTAAACCTTAAAATTTTGTTATATTTCCTTTTTTGGGAAATTTGGGAAAGTGTTATTGAGATGCAACTACCATGTTAAGTTGCAATGTGTACTATGACAAGGAGGTGGTGCCTCCTTTGAAAATAGATTCCTTTGATGAATTCAATGTGAATGAATGGCTATCTCTTGTCTCAATTATAACTTTGACTACGTTAATTGCCTTCTTGTCTAGTTTGTGTAGGTTAAGTGACCAAAAAATGAACATGAAGCACCTCATGCTAATCTTCTTGAAGGTCTTATAAGAACTTCGTGTCAATGTCCAAGGAACTAGGGTGCATGCCCAAAAGTCTTCCATAACACACCACATCAAGGGATTGCTTGATTAACAAAGGTCAATTCTTTCAAGCCAATCATGGGCCTATGCCTATTATAAAAATTCAAGATGAACTAGAAAAGATAAATTTTTTCCTTGTAACAATTAACATCTAGTAAACATGTAAGCCAAAGTAATCAAATCAACTGAACAAACATGTGAACAATTAGTATGTAATTAGGTTTCAACTTTAAATTTGAAAATTGAAATTATGAAATTTGGGCAAAAAACCTTTAAGCAAATGACATATGGTAGTAAATCAACAAGTCTCCCCCTTTGCATCAAGGACTTTCATGAATTTATGCCTATTGTCAAAAACCTAAAAATGAATTAGAAAGGATAAAGTCTTTTTTTCTAAAACATTTTGTGCATTTCTTAGTCTTTTGGTGATGCAATTATCATATCATGTGTTAGATAACTAAGATTTTTTTTTTTTCCAATTTAAAATTAGTAGAGTCAAAGCCTAAAAGGTTGTTACAAATTTGTTTGTTTATTTAGAAAACTTGGAGGTTAAAAGTTTTTGTTCTTGTTCTTGAAGGTTGAAAATTTGTGATTTATGTTTCATGAAATGATTATTTGCATATATTAAAGAAAAATATTAAACACACATGTTATTTTTGTTATTCTTGTGTCATAGGGCAAAATTTTGATAATGTTTGATTCATCAAAATTAAAGTAGTGCATACAAGGTAAGGTATAAATAAATAAAATGGTGTTTTTAAAATTAAAAAAAAAGTCTTGGATCGAAAAACATGCACATGTAATGTATAATTTAGTTAGGTTGTTAAGAACTATGTCATTGAATTTGTTGTTGTTTGTTGTGTAGTAATCCAAGCCAATACATGTAAGAAGACAAATTCCAAAACAACAAAGTTATGGTGAATTCTAGCTAATATGTCATGCATTTTATACTCCAAAAAACACCAAATGGTGATTGTATGCAAATGTAGTTGATTGCATGTTAGTTTGAATCATTGTTATGTATCTTGCATTCTAATGATAAATAAGTTTTGTTAATGATATTGTAGTTGTAAACTAGAGTTTTATTTAAGTCAAAAGGATGGACATCTAGATATCTTTTGCATTACAATGTTACGTACATGTTATTGATCTCACATCACAACTTTATAGGCTTCATGGGTTTGTTCCAAATTCGTGTGAAATCTATTATTGCATAGGTTCATATTGTTTAAACACAAAAGTTGTGTGCATGATTTTCATGTGTAAATAACACAAATGGACATACAACATATGTGTCTAAACAATATGAATAAATGTATGACATTCATGTCTAAACAATGCACACAACATTGATGTTCAAAACAATACAAATAGATGAATGACATCCGCATCTATTCCATATAAACCTATGAAAAATAGGTTTCACATGACTATTATTGCCAAATTGTGGCCCATGAAGTTTGTGATGTAGTTCACATAATTTGACATTTGAATATCATAAATGGAACTTAAACCATATTTTTTCATTCCACCACTAGATAAGGTGGAATGAAAAATATGGCTCAAGCTCCATTTCAACAAAAATAAAATAAAATAATATTTAAAAATATATATATTTAAATGAAAATAATTATATAAAAAATAATTTTAAATGAAAATATTTGATTGTTGCGGTTCATCATTTTTGTGATGACCTTTTATTTAGGTAGAATTTTATTTTTGTTATAAATAGCTTGGGTACTATATTTAAATTTATGGTCAAATTTTATTTTTAAATTAAAAAATAAAATAAAAATGTTCTAGTAATGCATTTTCCAAACTTGATTGTTAATGCACACAATTTCAGATCCATTTCATATTTATAAATAGTGACAGAATGCAATTCTACATTATTGTCATAATTTAGACAATGATAATGTGTGCACAAGGTTTGCATAATAAGTTGTAATTTAATTTTCCAATATTACTAAAATCAACCACCATACAATTACATTGGAACCCATAACTAAATACTTAATGGATATCAACATATTTCAATTATCAATAGATGAATGAAAAATCATGTAAGCATTAGATTTGTTAATGAATGAATGACAAAGCATGCAACATTTGCTTCGTCAATGGATGAATAAAAAATCATAAAAGCATTAAGTTTGTTAATAGATGAACTTGCCTAATAGTTATTCCATAGTAAGAGTCACTTAAATGTTAATTACACACAAGTACTACCTTGTGCCAACATGAATTGTCACATAGTTGTAAATTAGTTGTAGCATTAATGTGTTTCCAAGACACTCATAGTTGCAATGGAAATCAATGGAATTCATCATTAATCAATGGATGAAAGAAAAGCAATGTTAGTGTGACATTATAATGGTAGTTGCAAACTAGTTGCATTAGAGTTTCATAATACAATAAAAAACCCCATTTTGTGATTTTTTTAGGTAGTTAAAAATGTCATTTGCAACTTTTTTTGTCTCCAAAATAGTTGCAAATGAGATTTTCCAATAGTGGTAGTTGTTATTACATAGTTACAATTGAGTTGCACTAATTCCCTCCATATACATTTTCACCTATGGTGAATTGCATTTGTTGTAACTCATGCAACTCATTCAATAGCATTCATGCTATAAAAATACATTAAGTTGCAATGAAGTTACAAGTGGTCATTGCAACTCAAAAACCTAGTTTCAAGGCCAATTACAAATCACCTTATTTTTCATAGTGTTTGGAAAAGAAAAGGACTTGGGAAGATTATTGTAGGTAGATGTTTAAATTAGATGTGGAATTTTTTTTAAATATCATAAAATTGTCTTGAATTTGATTTTTTTTTTTTATGCATATAATTTTTTGTTCTAAATGATGAAAAATGTTGATGTTAACTTGTGTTTTGCAAAGTAAAATTATGTAAGAAAATTCTAAAATAAATGTTTTAATCATCACTTTATGCAATATTGTGTTCTTTTTATAAAATAAAAAATATAAAAATATAAATAAAATCTATGACAAGAAGTTTTAATATAAAAAATTGTAAAATTTAGTATTTACCATTTTACGACCATCCCCAAAAATGAATTTGAGAGAAGAAATCAAGATTTTTATGTTTTGTTGATATTTTTTCTGTTTTTCTAAAGATGGTAAGATAAGAGGAAATGTTTTCATGTTTTTATAGATTTTTAATTGATTAGTTTATTTTAGGAAATAACCTAAACGGGGTAGCTATTGTAAAGGTCTAAAGGGTGAAAACACATTGGGGGGGGGGCATTTTAGGCAAGAAAATACACATTTTTTGGGGTATATTTTGGGGGTCAATTTTTCTTTGATTTCATCTAGCATTTTGATAAACATATAAAATGGATTTTGACACAAAGACCTCCAACATGGTTTTTGTCATCTTTCAAATGAAAGTAATTTTTCAACAAAATGTTTTTTTCTAACACATTTATGTTCATTTGAATGAAAAATTGTCTAGATGTTTTTTGTGAAATCATATGAATCAAAATTTTCAATTGTAATTGAAATGGTACAATCAATTCATATTCAATATATGACTAAATATTTCATCAATTTTTGCAATTATTTGAATAATTGTTAGAGTATATTTGCATTTTGTAGTATATTGTGACAACACAAATTTTCACAAATATATTTATTAATTTAATATTAATAAATAATACTAATTTCCTTTGACAATTATATATTTAGCTATTGAACTACCTTATTTTCAGGGTTGTCATTGCATCTATGTATGCATTTGTCATGACATGATGAATGCATTTGGATGCAAATGTAGCCCTGCATCATGTCAATGTAAGGTTAACCTAGGTCAACTTAGGTCAAAATGATGTTGGGTTGCCCAAAAAGTAATTAATGGCAATCAAAAATAACATCATCTAATCATCGTGAATGTAGTGGCGATCAAAACATTAAATTTAGTCGCCACAATCAATGATTGAAAATTTTTGGTCACCCACTTTCAATCGCCACAATCGATGACCAAATTTTTCAAGCAAAACAAAAAAAATTTAAGGTTTGCCTGAAATGTTTTTCACTCATTTAACCAAGAGTGGTCATCAATCTAATGACTGAAAAAAAAAATTATTTATTGCCCAAAAACTTTCAAGCATTGCCCAAAAAATTCGGTTGCCAAATTTTTGGTCACCAACTTGGACAATCAAAAACATTATGTCGCCAATTGTGGCAACCAAATTTTTTTAGTTGCCCAAGTTGGTGACCAAAATTTTCCAGGTAGTGCCCAAAATGTTTTGGGGCAACAACCAAATTTTATTAGTTGTTGGATTAATGGTTGTTCTTGATTAGATGATTGAAAAAAATTTAAGTAGTTATTGAAAGTTTTTGGTTTGCTTGAAAAATGTATCGAATAAACCAAAAAATTGGTCATCGACTATGGTGACAAAAATTTCAATTACCGACTGTGGTAATCGAAAGTTGTGGCAATCGAATTTGATTGCAGTTGCCAATCTTGTGGTGACCAAATTTGATTTTAGTTGCCATGCATAATGGGGGCAAGCTGAATGTATTCAAAATTTTCCTTGCATTAGTCCTAATAGATGTGATGGACGTGTCAAGACAAATGCTGATGTGACATCTAACACAAATTGGCTATGTTGCGTCTGTTTTGACAACCTTGCTTATTTTGAATACAATTTATGAAAACCTGTTTTAAAATTAGCTTGGTGGAAGTTGAAAGTTGCATAGTTTCAAAAAACAGTATTTGTTACTACATTTTTTGACCACCGTAATGTGCTTTCATCTTGAATTTGTAGAAGAATTTGATCAAAGAAGAAAAGTAGGAATGGAAAACATAAATCAAATGGTGACCAAAAGTTTGCAAAGATAATTGTTTCAAACTATAATTCAATAGAATGGAGGAGTGAAATTAAAGGAAGACTAGGATTAACAATTACTTAAAGAAGCAACGCAATTTAACACACCTAAATGAATGCAAAATACAATGTAGTGTATACCAAGAATAAAAGAGTGACCTACAAGGTATAGGATGCCTTTGGAAGCAAGGATGGAACCCCATGAAACATTCATTAGAAAAGGACAGAGGCAAATTAGTAATTGAGATCATCTACATAATCAAAGGTTGATCCAAATGTTTTGAAAGATAGTACAATAATGTTCACACATCATTTTAAAACAATGGGTGCAAGAAAGACTAGAAATGAATTTGTCACCTTCTAAACACTATAAAATACACAATTCAAAGTATTTACCACCTAGTTTTAAAAAAGGATGGGGAAAGCAAGATTTAGGATCAAAAGACAGAAGATTTAATTGGTAGTCTAGCATGTCATCATACAATCAACCCTTAGAGGAATGGGAGGATGACTTAGACAAAAATGATGTTGGACACATGATACCCTAAGTTGAAAATATTGTACTACAGTCTTTAGGAACAAGCCTATGTAACTAAAGGTGTACATCAATAGCAAAAACTAGGATTTCATATGGAACAAAACCTTGATTTGTATTTATTTCAAGTATAGGCACAACTATGGATATTAGCGAGAACAAGTTGCCAAACAATGAACCATAAATGGAGAAGGGCCAACAAGGTACAAACCAATATGGAGAACGAATTTAAAAACAAATAATCCATAGTGTGGTATCCAAGATCCATACCATAACAATAGAACTATTGTTAATAGGAGGGTCTTGTGATTATTATTGTTCGTTCATTCAAGAGTTTGTTAGGCACGGACTAGTGGATCATGTGGCCACTGAGGTTTAGAATACATTCAACATGGAATAAGTGTACCCCAAAGGAGTGGTGTAGGAGAACCATGGAGGTACTCCTACACCATAATTTGAAAAATGTGATAAACCATGTGGATGGCAAAAAATTGAAAATAACACCAACTATAGTTCATGTTCCTCAACCACCCTCTCATTCACCTTTTGAATCTTGATCAAGTTTGATTGACAATAATTCAAAGTAATATATACATTCGAATAGAACACATACAATGTACAAATCTAATGCTTATAGATTAGACAACCCAACTTATGCTAACTACACGAGAAGAATATTGTACTATATTTACCCACATTGTTATATCACCAATTGTATGGATGCCAAGATCATCTTTGGAAGGAATAACATTGGGAGCAACTACAAAAGTTGTCACAAAAATGAAATCTGCTAAAATTATTTTGGATGTAGATCCAAGTGTAATAGGGCACCACATCATTTTTATAGGCTCTTTAAGACTAATTACCCTATCTCACAATGTGTTTACAGACCCAATTGTAACCATGTCCCATGGGATGTACTCACATGATAGAGGAACATTACCTATTTTAAATCATAAATAAAAAGGTGTATAAACACTCATGAGTACTAAAAGTACTTGCCAACACTCCTTAAGGTCATTGACCCACCACAACCAAAGAATATAAACATTCCAGAGTGCTTAGAGTTCTTACAAGGAGCATAAGGATTCAAAATTACTAAAATTCCTTGTCAGTAGTCCTTAGAATCATTGATCCACTACAAGCAAGGAAGAGAAGCATTAAGGAATGTTCAAAGTTCTCCCCAACAATCCTAATAGGGTGGTTGCAAGGTAGGGTGGTTCATTTTTTGCATCATAATCCAGTTTTTTGCAAAAAGGTGTGCATTTACATGCTATTAACATGGCATAAAAATAATAATTTTCCAAATTTGTGATTAGATTCAAATTTTCAACTTAAAGAAGAAGACGTCTATAAAAGAAAATTGCAACGTATATACACCAAATATATAGTAATGGACTTTTGAAGTTGAAAAATATAAACTAGTTTGTTATTTATGTCTCTATATACATGCATTTTGGTGTATCAATTTTGTTTTGGATATATTATAGGATCCAATATATGATATGTTAAAACAAAAAGAATATATATGTGAAAAAAAATTGCTGAAAAAAATTAACCAAAAAAAAGTTATGGACTTTTAAATGGCTTAAACCCATATTTTCATAAGTCCATATCATAATCATTTTTGGGTGGATTTCAATTTTTATTTTCTTAACATGTACATTAAATAATTGTTTAAAATGGTTATTCTTTATATGGAATTTTTAATTCATTAATCACCATGTAATTCCCCACTAAATTAATGATATCAAAATAGACTACCATTTTAACACTAATGTATGGACTTTTAAGAAGTGGAGTAGTTGCCAAAAATGAGCCACCATAGAGTGCATACACCCAATATTCATTAATCTAGGACACCAAGAAAGAAAAGGATTAACATGCTCCTTAAAGTTACATTTTAAGCACACCATGGGCATGATAGTCCTAAGCTCAATGTTGTAATCCTTTGTCAAGGACATATTGATAAAAGCAAGGTTGAAAAGGAGTACAATTCAAGTTCATGACTAGTTAACTTAGAATAAAATGAAAACAAAGCACATAGTGGAGTCTTAGAATTCCTTAATTGAGCACAATGAAATAATTTCTAGCGAAAGGAAGTACTCACCAAAAGGAGGATGGAAAGAAATGGCTTCCTTTAGTGATTGTTTCATTGCTATTCATGAAGCATCCAAATCCAACTTAACATCAAAATCTGCCATTTCTTCATCCATCTCTTTGAAGCCCCATGAGCTCCACTAATCAGGGTGTAAAGTTTGCCCATAAATGAAACATTTGTTTATTTCTCTAAGAGCCTCACTCAAACAAAATATATGGAATACATGCTTACAAAAGGTACTTGCAATGTCATGGCAATGAAACCCTCTATATTGCAGAACCCACATGGCTTTATTATAATGAACTTAGTTACACTTTGTGGAGCAGGGTGTAAAATGGGTTTTGGCCAAAAAGAGGTGCCACCCACCTTCTTCATACTTTCCAACTATCTATGAACAACTTTTTCTTCCACCTCAAGCAATCATAATTTTCTCTTTGCATCCTTTAATGAAACCATGTATCCTCAAGGAATCAACCTTAGATTCTTTAAAAATTACTTCATTTAGATCTACACATTTCTTTTGATTTTTTGAAATGCTTCTCGCAATGATTAGCTTTCCTTTTAGAGCCTAATGCTTTTCAACAAGAGGTTGTAATTCTTCACAACTTTTAAATGTAAGACCCTTCAATTGAAATGAACCTTCTGTAATGGTCACACTTTCCTCCTCATTTTGCTTTATTTTTGCATGCTTTCACAATTTAAAACATAACAACTCAGTATGTACAAGTTCTAAAAATAAGAACATAAACCTTAAACTATGGAAATCAATAAACAACCACCTTGAAAATGCATAGATAAAAAAACTACCCAACCCAAAACTTACCTTTTCCTGTAAAGATCACATACTATGTTTTAGATTTGATATCAGATTCAATCAAATCTATGTTATCTTGTGCTTCAATTGTAGCATTTATGTGATTGTCCATATTAAATTGAAACCCTATGAGTTTTTATTAAACTTCGTTTTCTCATTTTTGTGAGGCGACTTTCTATCCCTTTACTCTCGGTTCTATGAGGTGACTATACTTGAAAATAAATATGCTACCAGTGAAGGAAAAAATGCAAAGTGTATTTCTAGATTTTAAGTTGCATTTGTAGTTGAAACCAAATAGCTTACCTCTTATGCATCATTTACAATTTATAATTAATATATATGTCTTCCAAGCTCAAACATTCCAAATCCTAAAATTTTATGTTAAATTGTCACTCATTCAAACTAACTTTAAGGATTCAACACCATGTTCAACTTGGCAACAAACCACCAATCATTTAAAATATTATTCCTATCATATATGTTATTCAAATTTGGCTTGCCTTAGCTCATTAGAAAGCTAACTACAAGGTGCATATGCCTACCAGATTCCAAGCTTTGCACCCAAACTAATAAGTTATGTTACCAAAACCAAGGGGGTTTTACAAAGGTAGGAAGTTCAACTTGGCTGCAAACCACCAGTCACTTAGAATAATACTCACATATGTTGTCCAAATCTGGCTTGTTTTAGTTCATTAAAAAGCTAGCTACAAGGTGCATCTACCTACCAAATTGTAGGTTCTGCACCTAAACCAATAAGAAGTTGTGTTACCAAACCTGAAAGGGTTTTACAAAGGTAGAAAGTTCAACTTGATTGCAAACCTCTAGTCACTCAAATTATTATTCCTATCACATACGTTATTTAAATCTGGATTACTTTAGCTCATTAGAAAGTTAACCACAAGGCGCACCTTCCTACCATATTTTAAAATTTGCACCCAAACTAATAAAAAGTTGTGTTACCAAATTCGAGAGGGTTTGTGAAATTTCTCTAAGATTTCAAGCTCCCCACACTATCCCTATTCGCTTCCATTCTTTCAAAAGTACTACAAACATCCAATCTATTCTCCCTCTTTCCACCATCTACCAAAATAATCATTCTTCTCCTCCCAGCAAAAGTTGTGGGGACAAATATTCTCAAGATTTGAATCGAAAATTATGTATGGAAAAGAAAACTTTAAATGATCAGAATCCGCCCTTTAAAAAGAACGAAAAGGAAGGAGGTGAAGGAAGATCCCAACTTGGTGGCCAATGACAGGTTCCAATGTTTGGTGGCCCTTGGAAGGTTCCATTGGTTAATGGCCAATTAAAGGTTCCAATGTTTTGTGACCTTTGAAAGGTTCCATTACTTGGTGACCCTTGGAAGGTTCCATTGCTTGGTGGCCCTTGGAAGGTTCCAATGTTTGGTGGCCAATGGAAGGAGAAAGATAAACACATTTTCCCCTTTTCCCATTTTCCCCTAACAAATTTTACTTAAACCTTCATTTTTTCCATTGATCTTAAGGTTTTATTTTACCGTGGTTCTAGGCCATTACTTATGCATTTCCTTCCTTTTCTTTGATCTATAAATTACAACCAAGCATCTCAATGTAATAAGTCCTCCACACATTCATTACCAATATGATTTTGATTAAAGATCTATTTTCCTTTCCTTGAAATTATGGCGTCATGTATGGCCACATCGTACGAGCTTCAAGCTGCACAAGTGAATGAAGAACTAGCTTCGGAATCATCTCTAGATTTGACATTGACGCAACATCTTCATGATGAAGATCTTGAATCGCGAGAGGTGCACATTCATCTTGAAGTTGATCCCCTTTAAGCTTAGTATCATTGCACTTCTCCGAAATTTCACACCCTAGTGATTTTGTTGCAAGTTGACCCTGCTTCTGGTGATGAACTTGAAACCGTCTGTGAAGGTTGTTAAGAGACTAAAAACACCTTTATCTTCGCATGATCTTCAATTCCTAGCATTGGACATTATCATTGGTTGCATGGTCTAATTTGCTGACTGTTTCCTAATAGCAAGGTGAACTACCTAGTTCGCACCATTCAACGCATCTTAGATTTTTTATAATTATGAACTATCATTATGGCATAGCCCAGGATTCAACATGTAATTGTAGTTCCTTGTTGAGCTTATCCATAATCTAAATAAATGTTTCATTCATTATGAAACTCACGTTGCCATTACCACCTTATCACACTATTTATTTAATCGTTAAGTTGTCTCGAATTAATCTTATGTTCATAAGGCTTGAAGATTGTTCTATCCTTATTGGACCTTTCATTAACACCCCTTCAACTACTTCATGAATCTCAAACATCCTTGCTACTCACTAAATATCCAACCCTCTAGAGATTTTTCACCCTTAATTACGCAACGAAGGTTCTAAAACTATGGTTACCAAATTTTTGTTGAAGAAAAGAATTAACCCAACACCTTATTCACCAATATCATATTTCGAAAAAAAAAGAACCCCCCATGCAACCATGCACATTCATCATTCCTTATTCTAAAATGAAGTTGCTAAAAACCCCTAATAACCTTACCACACTCAAATATTCCTGATGCAATTCTTAAAAATTGAGACTACTACACATGGTTGTGTCAATATGGTTCACAATTTTCCAAATGAGACACCTTGGTTTGGGCGCACATTAGCAAATCACACAAGAACATATGCAAATCACCCACTTGCATGATCTGTAGGGTTGAAACCCCAAATGGACATTTAACATTTTCACCCACCATATTTTTCTTTTCTGACTTCAATGCATGATTCGTGCACATTCCATCTCCAAATCTTCCATTAAGATCCCCAAAACTGAGTTATGAAAGATCAATCAATCCACTTTTCAATCCCTTCATGACCTTTTATTTGCAAGCTTTTTCTCTCTAGTTGTAGATGTTGCAACTATTACCCAGTTCACTTAATGCCATTTCAATTTTGCAATGTACCCTTTAACAAGCTAAAGCATGAACTCATTATTTGTGATGTAGGTAGATCCATAAATTTTCTAGTATAACTTAATAATATCCCTCTTAGCATCATGTGCAAGTGAAGGTTCATTGTCTTAAAACTTGAACAATCTGTACCGAACACTTCTATAATGTCTTTTGTTGTGACAAGTTCAGTAGTGATGCCAACCTTAGGGGTTACACCTATGCAAGGTAGCTCTTTGAATTTTGCAAAATATTCAATAGTTTGCTCATTGTAATCAACATGCTCCCAAGGAACAAACTTAGGAAACTTTCTACTCACTTCTTTCTTCACCTTCTTTTTTACGTTCACTTTCCTTTCCATGACCATTTTTCTATAATTAGCCATTAGGAATCCTTCACTTCTACACAATAAAATACAAGTGATGTACAACTAAGAATGTCAAAAAGAACTTGAACTTCAAAGCTTCCAAGGGAAAAACACAAATTAGTTGTGTCCGAAGGAAAAACACGAACGACTAGGTCTTATGCCCAAAGTCTAAACAAAAAAGACGACCCCTTTGCCACTCACCCTGTCCATTTCAAATTCTAATCCACCTTTTTCCACATGTAGACCCTAGCATGTCAAGGTTGACTATCTCTTGTCCATTTCAAACTCTAGTCCATTTTTTTCCACATGTAGACCTTAGCATGTCAGGGTTGACTATTTCTTGTCCATTTCAAAAAGTCCGACCAAAAGTTGAAAAAGTAGTCCCTGTCTTAAAAGAAAATAAGGAACCAAAAGGGCAAGTAATGGTTGTTTTATTGTAAACTCACCCAATCAATATGATTTCAAAGGTGAGACCATTTGTATGAAATGACTAACTATGTTTAATTTAAATAAAATCAAAACTAGGTATATGTTTTTTTAATCTTGATTTTTAAAATAACTATCTAGTCAAAATGGACGCTATGTTGGACACATGGCATATGTGGTACCCACATGGAATTGTTCAACTTAATTATTGTGACTATAGTCACAATACTAAAATATTTTGTGAATATTATTTAATTTTTTTTGAACTCAATTTCCAAAAAATGAAAGTAAGTTACAATTTTTATTTTTTCATTTAAAAAATTATTTTCATAAAAATAAAAATAGTGCACTTTGGAATTTGAAGTATAACAAAATGACATGTCCAAAATTGGAAGATCATTTTGAAAATTTAAATTTTTTAAATAGTAATAATTTAAAATTTGAACTAATTTAACTTTTAAATTGAAATTAAAAATAAAAGAAACTTGACTTGTTTTACAAAACTAAAAACATGTGAATTTTAATTATATACTTTCAGAAATCAAATTAATTTTATTGTGAGATTTTTTCAAATAAAATTCAACATACTTGGATTTTTAAATTTTTTTCCAAATCAAAGTATTAAAATTAATGTAACTTTACTACCATTTGGAATTTTTTAAAGTCTAGATTTCCATTAAATGAAAATTTGAAATATTTTAATTTTAATCAAATATATTAAAATTTAATGTTATAAGCTTTTGACAATTCAAAATGAAAAGGCATTATAAATTTCAATGTAATTATCAAACTAAAAATTAATTACATTGAATAGTGATATTAATGATCTACATGTAAAAATTATTTTATTAAGAAATTGCCTTATCATATAATAAGGTTATAATGTGTGATATTAAAAAACAAATGTGTTTATATAGTTTGCAATAACAATTTATATCACCATGTGAAGTGGTCGTCAAATAGTAAAGGCCTTGGGTTATGGTTAAAGAGGGGAGGGTTCAAACCCAAATGTGGACATGTTTTCCCCATGATGTCATCATGATGAATTATCATAAGCTTTCCAAACGCTTTAAAAAAATTTGATAATGGATTCATAGGTTTAGTGATTACGAATTTGTCCATGTTGTAATTTTGAAAAAAATATTATTATCATTATTTTAAAATATATATTTATAACATAATATACTAGTAATTTTTTATTGAATTAATTTTGCAATATCACTAATAGTTTTAATCATTTTAATCATTTTGAATAGTCATTTTAGTCAAAAGGACAATCAAAGTTTTTGGCATAAACAATTGGTCTAATATGATCTAGAGGACAATTTTGTCCTTTGTTGGGCGTATTCACAATCATGGTACCCAAAAGGAGAATCTAATGAAAAAAGGACTACAAAGGATTATTTTGGATTTTTATTACATTTATTATTTCATGATTATAATAGATTGGTATATGACTATAACTAAAATGATGTCATGTTAATCTAATAAAATAATCCAAGAATAAATTGGATATAATATATATTTCTTTTTTAATCCTTTAAAATAATTTGACTCATGTCTTTGAATCATGTGTCCAAAAAGGGTGTAAGTTTATTGTAAATATGCCATGTTTCTTTAGTTTGACTGAAATTTCAATCATAAAATTAATGTAAAAACACACATTTGTAATAATGTAATCAAGGAAGTAAATAAATAAGTAACCACCCACCTACTTATCCAAAATGACTAGAAGGGGTACTTTTTGTCCATTTTGGCCTCTTTTAAAGATTGTCATGTTTGATTTGCCTATGTCATGCATTCTAATGTTGACACCTACAACCATCACTGTCAACACACATAAACTCCTTTTTAATTTCTCTTCATCCCCTAGGTATTCAAGCCCCACTGGGATTCAACTCCCTAAGGAATGACACAAAGAAAACAAAACCATGAAAAAAAGTTCAAACCCACACTACATGGTGCTCACAAAAGCCTAAGCTAAAAGCTTAAACTAAATTCAGTGCAAAACCAAAATGAAGTCTAGTTTGTTGCATTAACAAAATTAGATCCAATTTTTTGGATTTCACAAAATACTCACCTACAAGAACACCATTAACCCACAAAACTCAGTAAAAATCCAAGTAATGAACTTGCCTCAAAACAAAACCAAAAACATATCCTTGCAAAGCAAAACACAAACAACAAGTATGGTGGTTTCAAAATCTAAAAAATTGGATTTTGATCACACAAATCCCTATTTATCCCAAACATGAAAAGTTTGGAATCACATTCACACTAGAACCGGTTCTAGCCCTATAGTAATTACGACAAAAACACATAACTATCATAAAACTCTTGACACCTAGTTGGACTAGAAATTTCAATCAAATTAGACAATGTTGGCAATACATGGATTTTGTCTTGCCTACATGGTGTCAATGCCTATAATAATGTGAATAATTTAAATCATTCCATGCATGACATGGTTTACTACATGATATGTGCTACATTCTTTTCATTGAGAATGTTGTTTTATGTACATATACATGTCAAGTGTTGGTGTGTAGGCCCTTTAGGCGTGTAGGTGTGCAACCCCATAGGCATGTAGGTAAGCAGGTTGTAAATTGGTAATACATGTAGGTTGTTGGTTGGTAATAGGTAGATTAGGGTTGGCTATAACTAAGTAGGTAGCTGATAGGTAGTTAGGACAATAGGTAGGAAGGTAAGTAGGTGGAAGGCAACTAGATTGATAGCTAATTGGTATGTAGGCAAGTAGGTTGGTAGGTACTTAAGTATAAATAGGTGGGTAGGTGATTAATAGATGTATGGTTGGCAATAATTATGTTGGTAATATGTAAGTAGATTGGTGGGTGAATAGGTTATAAATAGGTAGGTAGGAATATCAAAATATTTGTTAGATCTATTTACTTATTGCCTACCTTCCTATCTACCTTCCTTCCTTCACATGCACTTGTGTTAAAACTTAATATGTCACTTGAAGTTGTAATGGGATGTATCACATGTTATAATGCATGAAACTGCAAATAATTATGTGCTTTTATTTTTTGTGATGACATTATTTGTCACCATGTGGAGTTGGTGGTTAAATGGTTAGGGCTTGACTTGTGGCCATGGGGTGATAGGTTTAATTCCCTTTTGTGACACCATGTTCATGCATAGTGACTTACACTTGGCCTCCATGTCAAAGTGGCCTACATATGCTTAGGGGAGGGGCCTACAAGTCTAGGCCTACATTTTACATCCTTGTGCAACCATAATAAAAAATTATTAACAAATCATTTTAATTGTACTAATTATGATTTATGCTACCTATTAATTAACATCAACTAGTAATTGCCATTTTTTGGGTCAAATCAAACAAATTGCATTAATTAATAACTACTACTTTTTAATCAAAACAAACATGTCACCTAGATGTTATATGTTATATTATATTATTATATTATGCAATAAAATATAACTAAGCTATTACTTTTTTTGTCTAAAATGTTTCTCATATATTATTATTCTAAAATTTGGATTTTAGTGTCATCTTGTTTGGGGGTTCATTTTGACTAATAAAAGGTAATGTAAAAAAAAGATAATTTTTAATGTGGGTAAACTAATGGTTGGTAAATAAGTAGGTGAGTGGGTAAGTTATGTGGGTGGGTAAAATAAGCATAGCCCAACAAGCTACCTACCCAGACCTATTTATGTACCAATATTGGAATAAATGTGTCAAACACTAGAAGGAATTATGTCATTTACAACCAAGAAATCTATGTTTACAAGTTCTAAATGAATGTATGTATAACTTTAGTCATAAACTATTACTTTGAATCCTATGTGTAAACAATCATGGTCATATATTAATGGGGCATGTGACTAGTAGACAATGAGGTGGTATCAAAATGGAGAGTGTCAATTTTTATCAATTTTAATTCATCAATATCACATCCATGATTGATGATAAAGTCATATGAACTTTCAATTGTCATTACAATGACTAAAAATGACTACAAATTATTTGATATGAACATAGACAAATCTACCCCCCCATCTATTTATATACCTACCTATTTACCTACCCACCAACCCATCTACCACTTCCTACCTATCTTACAACTTGCCTATTACCTCCTTCATAGTCTTGTTGTGATATAAAATAAACATGTGAAATAAAAACTTCACAAAAGTTGAACACCTTTTGATAGTGTAGTCCATGGGGAAAAACTTGGTTTATCATTGTGAAGGTGAAGGGTTCAATTCTTAATATTTGCAACCTATGTGCATTCCTAAAAGGTTATATGTAGGTTAGACTAAGGTAATTAGGTAAGTAAGTAGGTTATGTAAGTCAAGTTAGGTAGGTTAAGTTACCACCCACCTACCTACTTGCTTTTTTTGACTTACTTAGACCTATTACTTACCTACTTACCTACCTACCTATTAAAAATAATTTAAAAATAATAATAGAAAGAAATTATTTAAATTTAAGCATAAATTCAATTAAATCAAATGGTCCACTATTTGCCAATCATATTTTAGGCATTTATTAATGACACCTCATCATTATGTATGATTTGTCATTTATGACTATAGAATGAAAAGTGCCATGTTGGACATTCCATCACTTCTTCCCTTAAACAACTTGTTTGTCATGATTAAGGGCCCTTCAATCGCATGATGTCCAGTATGATTGAAAAATCAGTCATATATGGAGTCATAAATTGAATAATTCTTTTAATGAAATGAATAAATTAACAAAAAGTTTTCACCTTTTGAAATTGTGGCCCATTAATTAAGGACTTAGCTTATTTTCATGGAGGTGAAGGGTTCAACTTTTCATACTTGTAACTCATTCACATTCTTAGTTAATGAAGCTAACATATATAAATAAATTAAGTATTGTATTATAAGATGGAATAGGTAAGGAGCTTAAGGTAGGTAGCTAATAGATAGGTTGGTGGGCTACCTACTACCTACCTATTTATTACCAATTTACTTACCTAATACTAATAAATTATTGTCAATTGAAAAAAAATCATAATAATGTTTTTAATGGGGTGTCTATTTTTTTAACCAAAAAAATGCTACCTAAAATTGAATTTTTAAAACCATATTGATCATAATCAAAATGGTGATCAATGAAACAACAATCAAAATAAACTAGTCCAAAATGGCACTTTGGCCCAAGTTGGATTGGGGGGCAAAAAGCCTAAGGGGGGGGTGGGCGGGCGGAGGGGGTTAAGGATATGGTTTATGTTTTAAAAAAAGATAATT
>Ga0116227_10001314_pt1 | contig 54801 bp, 35 predicted proteins | sample S1TSphgellanicum_FD_89693 | JGI IMG/M metagenome (GOLD analysis project Ga0116227, IMG submission 89693) | Host-associated microbial communities from peat moss isolated from Minnesota, USA - S1T2_Fb - Sphagnum magellanicum MG | ecosystem: Host-associated > Plants > Peat moss > Unclassified... | reverse complement strand
GTTTGGGTTGTGGTTCTTTCACCTTCAATTCCATTTAACTATGGTTTGAGTATATATGGGAGTCTTAAGACCATCCAAGTGAAGAAAAAAAAAAAGCCAGGCACGGGCGGATTGTGTCCGACCATCATGGGTACCCACTAGTCATTGTAGTTCGCCAATGAGAAACAGTCATTTCTTGCTACAGGTGCTCTTGCAGGGCAGTGAGAACATGTGCATTTTTACCAGGCTCATATAAGAGTCACAGTGTTTTTCATGTAAATCTTCACGCACAAAGTGTACTGTAAAGGCCAATTTACTGCTGCCGTTGGGCATGCTCTTACCCTACGCAAATGGTCAAGGCACAACACAATTTCATGCATTCAAGAGAAACTGGTTTCTCTTTCTCCTCACAAAAACCCTAAACCCTCCAGCAACGTCGGGATTCAAAGAAGCAGGGCTTTTGGAATTGATACCCTCAGCAGCTCCGCAATACACAAGCTGCATTAAAATCTCTTACAGTATTGCGACATGTGAAGGTAGGCGCAGATGTTGGAAACTAGACGAGAGGACACCCAAAGATCTTGGAGGGAAACACGATTGTAGAGAAAAGTTTTGGAGCTTGAAATTTGTGGGTAGATTTGGAGAAGTAGAACGGCAAGCAAGTGTGTGTTAGACGTGTTTTGTGGGATTCGAAATGGGTGAGGAGGAAGAGAAGGACAAGGAGGAGGAGTTCAATAGCGTATTGGAGCTATGACCATGGCTGGCAAACTGTTTTGCAATTTTTTGTTGAATTGGAGAACGGTTTTAGGGATAGGAGGTGGTGATGGCGGTAGCTGCTGTGAGAGGGAGCTGCTGTTGGAGGCGGCGCGCCTGGGAAGGACGTTTGCTCTTGCCAGAAGTAATAGTTGTCCTCTTCTGGCAGCAGCAACTGTTGATGAACAAAGAAGTAGCTAGCAATCACATCTGCAAGTGTCATGGCGTTAGTGCTTCTCGGACCGGCGAGGATTTTGCATATGGATGCTTTGCTGCTGCTGCTGCTAGGGAGAAGGAGCTGGTTAAGCAATCTCTTCCCGTCCATCACCTAGGGTTAGGGTTCATGGATTATTCTTGCACCTACTGGAGCTTCAGATTTCGGACCATGGAAGAACGCCTAGGAATTCATCTCCAGCAGCTTTCACATGGGTACTGTTCCAGTCGTCGTCTTGTGACTGAAAATTCTGCAGAAGAAACGGGAGATGATTCTTCTGCAGAAGAAGACGAGTCTGAAGAATCAGAATCAGAAACATCAGGATCCAAGCAATGTCCTACAGGTAAGTTATATCCAACCAGCATGAGAATTCGTGAGATCAAGGAACATGACTACGATGACATTATGGAGAGAGAGAAGAAGCTGAAGATGGCATGGCGGATCAAAGATCTTCTGGTGAAGCAACCCCAGTGGTCCATGACATTACTGGAACTAGGAAAGAATAGAGATGACATTGGATTCCCACGCAAGAAGCAATTTCTTTCATTTCTGAAGAGATTTCCTGCAATCTTTCAAGTGGAGGAAGATGAGGACGAGGACAATGCAAGAATGCTGCTGCTATCGACTCACTTTCATCTCACACCTGAAGCTGAAGCCCTTTGTAAAGAAGAATGCCAAATTCAAGAACAAATGAAGCCAGAGCTTGTTGATAAACTAAGAAAGCTTCTAATGATGTCAAGCTCCAGGCAGCTGGCACTCGGGAAGGTTGCGCACTTAGCACAGGCTCTTGGACTACCTGCTGACTTTCGCAAAGCTCTGGTTTATCAATACCCACAATATTTTAGGGTTGTAGACAGTGCAGAAGTAAGCCCGGAAGAAGGACCTGTTCTGGAGCTTGTGCAATGGAACAACGAATTGGCCATCACTGCAGCAGACAAGAAGCTCCAAGAGATGATGTCCCAAAGCTCTTCAGGTACTGCATCTTACATTTATTGTTCTTCAGCTCTTCAAAGGCATCTTGCATTATTCTTCAGCTCTTGAAAGCCATTTTACATTCTTCAGCTCTTCATCATTCTTCATGTTCTTCCTTTTGGTTTCAGTGTTTTTCTTTAGGCAGATTCTTATATACTTATCTACATTCACTGTTGGGAGCTGATGGAAGTCAGTAGGTAGTCATGGCAGCTTGTCACTGCTATTCATGATGAAGAAGGTGACAGTCTGAGACTTTTTGAGCGACTCTCTCTCTCATAAGGTTATGACTGCAGCCATTGTCATCTTGTTACCTTAAGATTGTTGTTGTGGAGATTTCGCTGCAATTTCAAAGACATTTTGTTCCCCTTGTTCTTGGGTTTGTGATACTTTCTTCCTGTTCTGTTTGAGTGCTAGCTAGCTGTGCTATGATCCTTCAAATCATTGTCATGGAGATTCTCTGCTAGCTTCATGGCCTCAGCTTCCCTTGCTTCTTAGACTCTTTTATGATTGCTGGTTCATTGTTAATTTACATTGTTATTGGGTAGTAGCACATTGCATAAATTGTTCAGAATTTTGAAGATGTGGACACTGAAAAAACCAGTGCAATGCTGAAATTCTTGGTACTGTTGTTTCTCTTGTAGTAGCTTTCTTTGATCAAACACAGAGAACAGAGGATTTCTCTGACCTTTGATAATCAATTTTGTCTGCTGGTAGCTCTGGTGCTGGTGACATCATAAGTTTCTGCTTTTGTGCATAATCTGTGTGCCTGATTTGCAGGAACAGTCCCAAGATTGGAGATCCGATTGCCTAAGCGGTACCATCTCTCAAATAAAGATAAGTGGGTGGTGTATAAATTCCATGAGCTTGAAGCTCCAACACCATATGAAGATTCAAGTAAGCTCCATCCAGCCTCAGCAGAGGCAGAAAAGCGAGCTGTTCTTACTGTTCAAGAAGTGTTGTCTCTGACTCTAGAGAAGCGCATAGTAGTTGACCATCTCACCCATTTTCGAAAGGAGTTCAAATTCTCAAATCAGATCCGAGGCATGCTACTTCGGCACCCCGAGTATTTCTATGTCTCTAGAAAGGGGGCCCGGGAGACCGTTTTTTTGAGGGATGCATTTGAAGGAATTCACAGACCAGGTCAGCGACAGGAACGTTTTTTGCGAGACAAGCATCCTCTGGTATTAGTCAAAGAGAAATTTGCAGCTTTGATGCAAGTTAAACGACATATTGCACCTGCAACAGGTGCTCAGATTCATGTCTTTGGTAGCTAGTCTTCACCTCCTCCCTGGTTTTTTCCCTTAAAAGACAGGCTTTTTATTTTGTTCACAAAAAATACCTACAAAAGCCAATCTTGTCTCTATGTCCGAATTGTGGCCAAAAAAACAAGGCCATCTGCAAATTTTCTTTCATTGTCAAATTGCAAACAAGGCCTTTTGTACAAGTATGACTAGTGCAGCTGAGTGTTTATTCCTAGTCATATTCATTGTTTGTATCTTGTTTCAGTACCTTGGTGCCTTTTAAGCCTGGACCAAATTCAGGTTGAAATTTCTCTAACTGCTATTCTTTTATTGTTGAGAATTTGACATGGACATCACTACACAATGAACTTCAAACCTGAATCTTTAACTAAAATTTACAGGTATTCAAGTAATTCTTGTTAACGAACTTAATGAGTTAATGTGCTAGCCAGCCAAGGTTTTATGGGGGAGGGTTTGGTTAGAGTCAAAGATTCAGCGACAGTTCGAAGGACCATTTGAGAATGTGATTTCTGAAGTTTTAGCATAAATTGTGAGAATAAATTATTAGCTCCATGGATTCTGAAATTAGCAGAGATTGCTGTGATGGGCTTAGGTATTGTGGACGATAAAAGGGCTTCTTTTGCACTTTGAACTTCCTCAAACTGAAGCTACACAAGTAGTTGATGGAGCATTTCCCTTTTATGCAACCTGTTGAAAAGATTTTCCATCAATATTACACAAAGAAACAAAATGGGTATCATTTTTTTTAGTGTCAACGATATAAAGTGAATATTTGAATACATTGTCAAAATTAAAGGCAAGTAGATATAAATAAGTTGCAACAAAATTCATCATAAAATTGTGAAACATTTGAAATAAAAACTCATTTATTAATGTGCATTACATTTCAAAGCTTCTTGCATTTTTTAAACATGTTAGAATAAATTTTCAAATATGCAATCTACTTGCAAGCTTTACATTTACAATGTAACTTTTGTTCTTAAGTATGTGTTTGTGATTTAAACCTCAAATAAAAATAAAATTATAACATTTTTAAAAATATGATGACCTTTATATGTTAACTTAATACATATATATATATAACTTTTCTAACATATAAGTACATGTGAACACATTAACTTATTTATTTCAAAAATATTTTTTGTTTATATTTTAATTTCATTTTTCTCATTTTGAAAATAGACTTTTATAAATTTAATAGGCAACATGGAAGGTGCCAAAATATACTTTCACTCAATTTCATGTTCTTTAATTATAATCATTGAAATGACATAGGATTTAAATGGAGACATATTTTTTATTTACTTTATTATGCTTTCACCCTTCAACCATGGTTGAAACACCTTTTTGTTACCTTCAACAACCTTTAGTAACAAACAAAAAGTTCAACTTCCCAAAGATGACAAAATTACATTTGACAACACTAAGAAACAATGAATAGACCTAAAAAACACAAAACCAAAAACTCACCTCTAGCACCTTCTTCTTTTGATCTTCAATTCCTACAAATCACATCTTGTCATCACACAAAAAACATTTCAAAAAATGTGCCCTAAGAGAACATTAAAAAGCACACCATTTTGAACCCTCTCCAAAACATTCACCAAAAATGCAACTAGCAAAAAGATGCATGAAAATTACACCAAAAGCACACAACTATAAACACAAAAACTAAAACCTCCAAACAATGATCTCTTAAGATGCCAAAGCCTTGCCATTGTGACCACTTGTGAATGTTTTGATAAGTATGCCAGAAGTAATAATTGGAACTAAAATTCACTTTGAATCATGTCTTATAAACCCTAGGGCAAAGTCCAAACTGAAGTGAAACCGTATTTGCTAATGTGAACAATTCAAAAAGGAAAATCAACGTCCCCTATCTAAATAGTTCCATCCTTATAACCACTTCCATGCAAAACCCAATATTTTAGAATAAAATCTATAAATGCCACAACATGAAACCCTATATTTTAAGGTAAAAGTTGAAGTAACAACATGATACAAGGATCCTTGTACCATGTCAGGGTAGGGCCCAATAAATGTTTGTCACAAATGCATCTACATGTGTGACACAATATAGGCAATTGCCAAAAAAACTAAGATATCATCACCTTTGCCAACCATTATCATAGTGTTTAGATCCTTTTGGGCTTTTAAAGATTCAAACAAAATAATGTCTGAAACATTAGGACAAGTGCTCAACATGAAAAGATGTTAAATGTATCCAATTTCATGATAATAAAACTATGCATGAAACAACATTTTCTAATGAAAGATATGTGGAGCATTGATTTATGAACATTCCTTTGAGAGGAAGGTTTGAGGTTTACATTTGAAATCTTGTTTCCATCAATTTATCAATTTTCTTAACAGTCATCTTTTTCATCCATTTTCTACCTTCCTGGAATGCACTTCTTGCATTTTCATCCATTGTGCAACTTTCTGAGTTGCTTTCCCTGGAAAACGGGGCCAAATTACCTTGAATTTCCTCATTGCTTTGCACGGGGGAGGGAACTGAGACCTATTACATTGGATTCTCACCCATTGTGCAACTTCCCTAGATGCTTATGGGGAAGCTCTTCAAGCTTCCATCCAGTGAGCATTTTACCCAAGTCATTCCAGGGGAAGTGTGGCAAAGTTCTTGAGATGCCTTCTTTAGAGAAGTTCCTTGAATGGCTCTTGAGGAAGCACCCTGTATTTGCATCCATTGTGCAACTTCACCACCTCTATGTGTGAAATTGTGGTCAAGGTCCTTAAATGCCTTCCCTCGGAAAAATTTGTCAAACTTCATCCAATTTTCATCCAATTTTCATCCATTGACAATGAATATCTATGAGGCCACATGGTTCAGCTGCCTACCTTGGGATTGTAGGTAGCATATAATGAAGGCAATCTGGCAGCCATTGCTTAACCTCATCCGCCCCAGTTCCTTGTTTTGCACTCAAAACTATCACCCCATTTGCCCCACTGTGTTTCTAGTACCACTGTCCATCACACCAGCCCCAAATTAGTTATGGGGCATAACCATCAGAATCATCTACAAAGAAAATGCCCAACCCTCTGATTCAAACTTGTTTGGATCAGTGTTGGATCTACAGTTGAGTACAACAAACTGTGGACAGAGACAAAACCATTTGCCGCTTCTTCCATAAGCATTTTCATCCTGGTGATAAAATGTACAAAATGCTTGCAACTGTGATCTTCATGTATTTGTAAGACTCAATGGATGAATAGAAACTGCTCAACTGATACTCAGGAGTATAGCTTGTCTTCGTCCTCCTGGCCTCTCAGGTCTTCCAGTGGAACACGCATATGGCTTGTCAGCAGCAAGATGCTCCCAGTAGACACAGGACTTATGTTCCAGGAATGTGCAGCCTTCAGCTGGAGACACTGATGCTACAGGTTGCACTGACATCATGTGCCTTTCTCTCCTCCCTCCCTCCTTTCTCATTCTCTGAGATGGGGGCTCTGTTAGTCCTCTGCACAATACCAATTTTTGTCACTTGCTTTTCTGGCTGCAATAGATTGCTAGTTGCCATTCCATCAGGTAACAGTACCAGTATTCCACGTCAGATGACAAGGTTCAGACATTGTGTCCCAGCCATCTAGTTTTGCAGGAACGAAATTCCTTCCGCTACTTGAAGAACATGCTTAACCTTATGTCAAAATGGTGCTGTCAAACATACCAACGAGTGCAGGAAGTTCACTGCAACATGGAGACAAAATATATGCAGGATCTGCAACTTGAAAGAAGGGCAGTGTGCAAGATGGTGCTGACAAAGCACGCTGCTCTCAAAGATCCTTGCCAATATCTGACCTTCCGTATTCAACCTGTGTTTTCAATAAAGCATGTGAACAGAGTGATTGCAGCAACTGGACACTGTTGCACATGGCCTTACACTTCTTTCATCGGGCTCAGGAGCAGTCTGGAATCAGCCACAGCACATACACTTTCTGAAAGGCTGGGAGCTGCGCAAAAGTTCAAGCTGCAGTAGCAGATTGTCCAGGAGCTCTGCAAAAGTTTGAGCTGCAAATACCAATTGTTCCCAAGTACTTGTACCATAGGTTACAAACTGAATTCGCTGCTTCTTTCTGTCTATGGATGTCTTCTGAGAGAACATTCCAATGTTACAGGAATACCACTATCTACTCCATCGAGCATCATCCACCATTAAGAAGGATACCGGGTTACATAGTGTCTGCATTGTTACTCCATTGCTATGGTACCTTCAACATTCTGATGCTAGAGCAGTGTACTAACTTGCCTGCTGCTGCTGCCCATGCTGCTGCATTTCAATGTATAATCATTTGCATCAACATTCACAGATGAAGCTCTCAGACATTTTCATTGTTCATGTTGTGTTTGTATTTCCAAGCAGCCCTAGTTGCTGTGCACACATAAAAGCTCCATTCTTGCATTTCAGAATAGCTGAACTCCTCATGATTTCTCTGACGGCAGATAGGACACTGCTCTGACAGACTTGGTCCAGATTCTGGTATATACATACAATCCACAGCACATGGCAGAGGAAAAGGCCTGCCACTCTTCATGATGGTGTTTGTAAGCAAATTAGTTGGCAATTACATCACACCTGCATATGGAGCTGGTTTCAAACATGTGACCCTTTGCTTGATCTCGAGATGTCTGCCCTTCTACAGTCTCCTACTTTGAGTGGGAAGTGAACTGGGGGGGGAGGGGGTTGAGAGCTGTGGTTTTTGCACATTTGGGTCACCTCTTAAGACCTGCAGCAGACAAGCACTTGCGCATGTTGATAGTTGGAGAACAGCCCCGCATCTCCAATTCTTTCAAAACTTCTTTTACTTTTCCCATGCGCCCTTGTTCACTGTAGAGCTGGATAAGAGTCTCATACACATCAGAAGTAGGTGAGAAGCCTGCATCCTTCATGTAGTTGTAAAGCTTGGCAGCTTTAGCTACATCTTTCAACTTGGCACACAAACCCATCATCACCTGGAATGCAATCAGGTCAGGCTTACATCCTGTTTCTTCCATCTCCCAGAAGAGAGAAACTGCTTCCCTGTATTTCCCAGCTCGAGACCGTGCACTCATCACAGTAGTGTAGATCACTACATTGGGATAGAAACCCAAACCTTTGTAGTGCTGGAACAGAGATTCAACTTCTTCTTCTAATCCAAGTTTGCTACATACTGCCATCACTGATGTGCACTCCTCCATCTGCAGTGGCGCATTCTGGTTTCTGCTCAACAAAGCTCGAACCAATTTCTTATCACCTACTCGACCAGCATTGACAATCACACTCACGTAGAGCTTGTTGTCCATCTCCCCACATGCCAGCAGGATGTACACTGCCTCCTTCAGGTATCCAGCTTCAGCATAAAGACAACCCAGCTTACTGACAGTTTTGGGAGTAGACAGAAGAGACAAATGATGCAAAGCTTGCAGCTTTGAAGCCAGTTCCAATGCTCCAGTCTCTATCAACACTTGTAAAACAGCCAAGAGAGATGGCTCATCAGGAAGCAGAAATGACTGCTGTTGCAGCATCCATTCACAAACCTGTACAGCTCGATGGATGTGGTTGTTGTCTCTTCCGAGTGCTAAGATAACTTCAGCTAGTGAACTTCCTCTTCGCTGCAGTCTCCTCTTGTGCAATTCTAACACATTTGCAACGCTCTCCTGTGATGGAAGCTCTTTGATTGTGGCAATGAGTTTGGAAAGAAACCGCGGAGATTCAGTGAGAGATGGAGAAGCAATCTTCTTGTAGTAGTTCCTAAACCCTAGCGGCCGCGATCTCGATCTGGATCGAGGAAGAGGAAGAGGACGTTTGAGTTTATGTGGCATCGGGATGGGTAAGGACCGCTGCTTTGGTTGTTTTTCTCCTCGTTCCCACCTCTTCTGTTCCAGCAAGAGCATGGCGATAACTGAGGGATCTGGATTTGCTTCCAGTTGTATCCTCCCGTCACTGCTTCTATCTCTGCGCAACAACTCCTTCAAGCTCATATCAGTAGTCGCTTCTCCCAGCTCCTCCTGGCCTTCGAGATTCGTAGCTTTGCAAATCTGTTCTCCAAACCCTAATTTTTCGCGGCGGCTCAATTCTTCCAGCCTTCTAGTCCTTGAGCCCAAACCAACCCATAGCTCCGCAGAAAGCTCAGCACCACTTCTGTAACTGCTTACAAGACCTTGAGCTCTTCCGTCATACCTGACTACTTTCGCCTCACGGGTAAGACCTTTCATAGGTATTACCCACAGACTAGAGACAACAACAGCAACAGCAACAACAACACCAGTTGGTTTCCTTTGCTGCAATAGCACGCAATTTGACGACGACGTCGTTTGGAAGCAGCAGCAACCACCACCAGAGCACACATCAAAGGTAATCACCATGATTCTACAGAGAGAAGAAAAGACGACCATCAAACCAACACAAAGGTGCACTTGCTACTATAGGTGCACAAGGAGCCTTGATACCCTAACTGCCATCGTCTGTGTCTGCTCAGCAAAACCCATTTTGCCGTCTGCGGTGCCAAATCTCAATTTCATCAAAGAGAAAGACTTTAGGGCTAGACGCTCACGAAGTGCAGCTTGTGTCGTCGAAGAGAAATTCTTGACAAATTATTGTGATCTATAGAGGAGAGGACTTTAGGGTTAGAAGCTCATGGACAGCAGCTTGTGATTATTGTCAAAGAGAAATTCTTGTAATCTTTAGAGGAGAGGACCTTACTTAGGGTTAGAAGCTCATGAAGAGCAGCTTGTGATTGTGACAGAGAAATTCTTGTGATCTTTTAGAGGAGAGGATTTTAGGGTTTAGGGTTTATTGGGTCCTGCCCCACACAGGGAACAGGGACTATCGCATTGGATCCAACTTTTGGAAGTTTTTACATGCAAAATTTGTAATTTGTTTGTGCAATCAAAAATAAAAGAATATAACAAGATTCATGATAGGCATTTATCCTCTTGACAAAATTAAATTAACATTAAAACTTTTCTTCAATGACTAAGTTTGGATGCATGATGAGGACTTCACCTTTAAATGGCTCTACACCATAAAAACAATTTTGTAACTTCCAAAAAGCAAAACATTTCAAAATTTAGCAAAACATTTTGCAAACTTCAAATATGGAAAAATTTGTTATGGAAAAGTTCAAATCATCCAACAAGTTCACAATATAAGTTCCCCGTCTCTTGCCACATGTATGCATAAAGTATAGTTGTTGAACTATGGCCCACATTTCACAAAAAGAAAATGGAATATATGTAACTAAAAAATAATGGAAAAATAATTAAATCTAATCCAAATTTAGGGTTGTAGCTAATGTTGGGCAGTTTTCACATTTTTGTGAGGACTAGCAACTCCGGTTTTTCATAAAGTTGGAAGAACTTGGTTCGTTCCCAAAACATTTAAACAAATATAAGAACCATCCAAAGTATCAAATTTTGTATTTTCAAAATTTCAACCAATTTTTACAAGAACAATCAATTATCACCAATTTTCTCACAAAATAATTATTAAATTTATTCTACTCAAACAATAAAATGAATCATGTGCAACCGAAAATGTGCATTCAAGATATTCTCCAATTTAGCACCATAGTTAATTTGTCCTATATTTTTTGCCAAAAAGTGTGTGCATGTATTGTATATAGGTGAACTAAAGGGGAGCCTTTCTCATATTAATGTGTTGGTTTTAACACATTGGGGAGCATTAAAAACAATGTCAATCAAAGTGATCCATTGAAATGGAAACATTGAGCTTTGGGATGCATCCATAACCAATTAAAAAAAGATTGCAGACACCTACCCCTAGAATAGGTAGCCCTTTAATCTTAGACCTCTAAAACTAAGAATCACCTTTGGGTTTTTTTTAATATCTTGAGGTTCTCATATTTTTCATTTGTTATTTATAGCATAGTTCTCAAATGAGTGATTCTCACTTGAGTGAAAACTAAATGGCAAGTTTCAATGTGGGTACCATTAATGGTGATGCCCGACAATTGTCAAGATGAGAATTGGCTTCACAATTGGGCTAGTTCTTATTTCAAAATAAGAACCACCCAACATTGGCTATAGTTCATTTCTTGAATAATCTAAAAATATCTTATGGAAAAAACTACAACAATGATAAAGTAATGGACAAGAGACATAGATAAAAAATCAAAGTAAAAATATTTAAGAACCCCATGTCCTAAATTTGAAAAACTCTAACTTCAAGTGCCAAAATGATTTTGTAGCCTAAAATGAATTGGTTTTGACGCTAGCCTATTGAATTAGACCATTCCATACAATACCCAATGTTTAACCTTCACTTATCTTTACATTAAATTACAAAACTAGCTTTGACACTTGAGAAGTAGGATGGGAGAACCACTCTTTGTATTTTCTAGGTCCTCCCTATGTTGAAAGGATATTATTTGCAACCTATTTGTAAATGGGTAAATGTTACTATCTACTCTTACTTATTTATAAATATCGTAGTTTTTTCAATTTATAAATATCTAGAATTATTTATGAATGAAATAACTATCTTTTACTAGGTATATTTTCAAATGCCTTGTTTATTTAATAGTTATTTTCAATATTTTTTTGGGGGCCTTATTTTTAAAATGTTTATAAAATTTACCTCTAGATTAACAAACAAATAGGTACCTTATTTTGAACTAACATCAAAATATTGAATTCAAATTAATTTTGTGAAAATGCAAGTGATTCCCTTGTAGTGATTTTTAAAAAAATTCTAATGTTATGTCATTGGCTAGCATCCCAAGTGGGATTTAACATTAAATGGCAATAAGTTTTTACAACCTATCCGAGTTGTACAAAAAAGTATTTTAAAATATGTGACCAAACTAATATCAAAGTTTGAACATGGAGGAAAAAATTAATTAAAAATTTGACAATTTAAAAAAAGAATATTGTAACAAGAAATTTATTTTTTATATTTTGCATTTTGGGGAAATTTTCACACACACATTGCTTCCATATGCTTTGACATACTCCAAGGAGAAGTCATGACCAAATGCATGCTACGACATAGATAGTTTTTTGAAAATCAGAAATACATGAAGTATCAAAGTAATAACATGTAAAATTTCACTCATTTTCAATTCTTGTAGAAATCACACATAGTTAATTTGAATTTTTAAAAATAAATCAATGATATAAACCATGCATATGCAAGTGATTCATAATTGTGTATTAATGTAAATGTACACCGATAATTTTATAAAGGTTATTTTAAACACTTTGTTTAAAGAACAATTTATAATTTTTCATTTATTTTTAAATTCCATTTTATTTTTCTAAAATGGTAAAAACAACATTTGCATGGCCAACCAAATTTTCAATGGGAGAACATTTTTCAACTTAAAAAGATCATAATCATCAATTATCATAACATAATGTACAATCAAATGTTTATTTAACATTGAATATGATATAAAACAATATACATGACTTTGAAATGAATTAAAAATTTTGATGGTGAATATTTTTTATTATAACTCTTTCTTTGTATGTGCAAACTTTCATTAAAAAAATTCCATTAAAACTAGTATTTCTTATTTATTCATTAAATTATAATGTTGTTACATGCTTTTGCAAATAAAAAATGTACCCTAATTGATAATTGGATTTTTTAACATGCATTAATTTCATAATGTAATGAAAATTTAAGATGAAATCCACTTTTAATTACACAATTTCACCACAAAATCTTTGCTAACTATTTAAAAAAACACATGAAAAATGTGTTGCAATGAAAATTGTCAAACTACAACTTTTTTTTTGTTTATATTGTAACATGCAAACACTTGCATAAACATTTCCAAGTTATAAGATGATAACAAGATAGTAAAGGATGAGACCATATAATTGTCCAACAATTAATATAAAGGGAAAATGATTTTACAACATCTTGTCCATCACGATCATATTTTATGCATTACACTAGGCTACATAGTTCTTATGAATTGGGCTCGAGATGTTGGGTTGCTCTGCAATGGTTTCAAACACTCTCCTGTTACTACCAACATCATGAGGAGAGACCATGACAAAGTCTGATTTGATTGATGTTGTTGGCTACTTATGGGTAACGTCTTCAATCGCACTATTGAGTGAAATAAAAATTGCAAGGGGAGAAAGAATAAACATCAAGCCCAAAGGAGAATTTTTTTGCTATGAGGAGAGCTTTGGCTTGGCATTTCTTCTTATCACAACATGAAAAATAGCACATTACTTTTACAGAATTGTTGTCAGTTCAAAATAAGGTATTTGTTTATTACACTTAGGAGATATAAACTATAAGCATTTAGAAAACAAATTAGACCCTCAAAAAAATTTAGAAGATCTATCTATGAAGGACTTGTAAGTTTGTTTTGTTTTGTAGTTATGAGATCCACTGAACCGGGATGCTTCAGATCATGTTCTTGGTGTCTTTGGAAAGCTCTCAACAAGGAGGGGTGCATTGGGCTTGCTTCCATGACGTTTGGACTTGCAGTGCAAAAGTTCTTGAAATTTTCAGAGGAATTGGAATGTGCCTTTGATGTTGTTGGAAAGATCTTGATGAGCAGGATTTAATGGAATTTATTTGGTAAGATTTGGATTCACAATGTGGAAGATATTGATTTTAAAGTGATTTCTGCTGCTGAAAATTCAAATAAATTCCAAAAAAACCAGGTTCTGGAAGGCAAAATCAGTTGAGAGTGTGGTAACACTTGAAGGCTTACCATTCAATTCAAGCATGATTTCCTCTCATATTTGGCTGTTCAAAAAACCGATACATACATTGCAAAACAATGTTCACATGTTGAGTTACCCTATTTTGTAATGGGATCACACTTGGGCCAACAGCACAGGCCACACTAGTAGTTATGAAGTAAACAAAGGCATTTCAAAGATGCTTATACTTAAAAGACATTTACTTCGTTTACAAATAAGTTTAGATATGTATCAAATTCCCAAAACTACCATATTTAGAAATAAACAGTGGTTGGTAGTAACATTTATCCCATATATTATTTGGTAGCAAAATAATACCCTCCAGTGGCAGGATGTAGCTAGAATATACAAAGAGTAAAATCTCTTTACTCAGCTTCATTTGATATTTGCAAAAGAAAAGTATAGATATATCATGCTCAACTGGTCTTATGCTCCTACATACACACAATGACCATTAATTATTCTTTTTAAAAGAGCTCCTCCACTTGAAATAAAAACTCTCGGTGTGATATTTCTGACAGCAAAAATTGCAGTCAAACAAGAAACAATTGCAAAGGAGTTGATCAAAACCAGTCAGTCAAGCCACCCACTGAAAGAGAGGGGGGACTTGATGAGCTAAGCCACAATGAATTTTAGATCTAAGCAAAAATCTAGAAAACTGAAACAAGCTGATATCTGAACATTCAATTACAACATCTGGAGAGATAGATGTTCAGAGGAGAGGAATAAAGGTGAGTGTCAACATGAACAGAGCTCCGAAGCAAGCTGGAAGATGTGATGTGGTACCCATACAAGGGGCCTAGGACTGATTTTAAATTAGAAAGTTTGTATATCAATCACAAAGTCTATGCTAGCTCAGGACGCTTGAACCATCCTGAGAATCTGTTTGCCAGCTGCTCTTTCCTCCTTCGCCAGAACCAGATTGCAGCACTGTACTGCTCATCCCGCACTTGCCTTGTACTTGCCCGCCAGTCAAATTTCTCCACCTCCGCACGACCTATGAGACACCTTGTCATATGTTAAAACAATTTCCTGATATAATTGGTAGTACTTGCACATTCCTGCAAGAGGCACAAGGCATGACCTCTCTCTTCCTGAGAAGCTTGCTCAGTATCAACTATTGTGGAAACCACATGTTGAACTAGGACACTGATAAGGACTTAGGAGTAGTTTGAGACGGGTCAGAAAGTTAGCTATACCTGCAGCACCAATCTTCTGCCGTAGGTCAGAAGAGTCCAACAAGGCAGTGATTTTCCTTAAACAGTCATCTAGGTCGCCTGGTGTGTACAGAAATCCAGTCTCCCCATCCTGGTTTACAATGTCAGGAATCCCACCTGCTCTGGCAGCCACAACTGGCACACCGGAAGCCATGGCCTCTAGGACAACAAACCCGAGTGTTTCAGACTCTGAGGGCGTAATGAAAATGTCCCCACTTGCATATGCCTGTGATAGCTCCTCCCCTTGTAACATGCCTGTGAACGTGACATTCATGCCTTCAAACATTTCCTCCAAGTCAGCCCTGCAATCAACACATTCACAGTCAATAGAACATATGTTCATCTTGTGGGTCTGTTTGAAAATCAGCTAAAGGCATTCTTTAGGTCTCTAAAACCCTATTTATGTGCCAAAATAGAGCAGAACTCACCTGTAAGGTCCATCACCTACAAATGCCAGGCGCACCTCTGGTATTCTCTCCATCACCCTGCAAACTCAGCAGCAGAAGAAGTTCATTACTGGTGAATTTAAACACTCCCAGTGTAATGACACTCCTCATAGGACAGTCCTCAAATTCTCAAATTCTCCAATTTAGCCACCCCAACCCATCTCTGGGCTGATGATAACCAGACTATACTTCTATTGGTTGTACAGCCATTAGGTGACACTGCATGTCTATGTGTCTAGATATTAGTTGTAATGAAGGAAAAAAAATTCAAAAACTTTCAGGAAGGTTTGGGTCATAGAACCTACTTTTTGAGAAAATCGAGATTCTTTTCTGCACCCAGTCTTCCCACATGTACAATGAGAGGTGTATCAGGCGCCCCATCACTGCAAGCCAGACACAACACAAACTATTAGAGTATGTGATCATAAACAAAACACTACTGTAGCTGAAAATATCCAAAATGGGCCATTCCAGAGAAGACAATTAGAGAGACTTGGGTTGGAAAACCCTAAGACCGTATTAATAATTCTTTTGCTTAGTTCAGAAGTAATGGCACCATCTGAACTTCACAAATTGCCTTTGGGTGTTGAATCAGACATGCACATGCGGATGCACGAGTTGATGAGGTTGTTTTGTAGCACACTCAATTTTTTTGATGTTGTCACCTGACTCTCAACTGTTTGAAAGTCAGGTGAGCAAAAGCTTGGCAAAGATAGGAGGGTGCAGATGGGAAACTTTTGAAGCTCTTGACCAAGAAACAAAAATGTTAAGATGGGAATTGCATACACACAGACTCCTTACTTCTTATCTCTGTCCATGGGTAAAACTGACAATTATACTCCTCAACACAAGAGCATTAGGTCAACTTACGTCAGTCGGTTACGCATTTCCTGGCTCTTGAAGCGTGGGTGGAAGCTGTCTGAGTCAACACCCTTTCGCCAAATGCGGATCTTCTCAGCTGCAAAAACCAGGGCCACCACCCAGGAGCCAATCAATGCATCAGATCCCGCTTCATCATATCCTTCAAAAGTTGCACATCCAGAACTAATGCAAAATTCTAAATTGTGTGCTTATCAAAAGCAGAACGTACCTGTGGAAGCTCCAGCAGCTCTCATCTCCTTTCCAAGTGCATGTGACATCACTAGCGTAAGATCTGCTGCCCGGTGCAAAAACTCTTTTCATCCACAACAACAAGAAGTCATCAGTCCAGGTTCTCAAGTCTCAGCACTAAGTTCTCCAAGGAGAATTTTGTATGCTTGTACAAAAATACAGTAACCTTTTTTATTTTTTCCTCATAGCAGGAACCTCACATTTAAGTACCACATACACCAACACCATCACCACCACCATGGTACTTATATCAAGCATGGAAACACCAATATGGTTCTTCAGAAAGAACAGCAGAGGACTTTGTCAAGCATGCAAATGCAATATGGTTGTTTGAAGAGAATGGCAGGGGACTTACTTATTATAAGCCACATGGGTTTAACGAGCCAACTAAATGTGTACTTAGGAATATACCTGCAGATCACAAAAGACATGCATCTCAAACAATGATGATTTGTAGTAATTGGAACAGCAAACAAAGAATTTAGCGTAAGCAAAAATCAATACTTCAACAAAGTTACCTTAGTATTAAATATGGCAGTCTGATATAAAAGACACTATCCAATTTTTACAGGGAAAAATATGAGTAGAATTCATACTTACATTGGTACATGAGTATGATAAGCCATCACCACAGGAACACTAAGAAGCTTGGCTATGGCAAGTGCTCCAAAAACCTGCTTGATTGCAATATAATATTCCCATTATACATACTCTTACAGTGCACAATGAGTTCAAACATTTTCATGACAACTCTGCAGCTTTTACTTGCTGCTGACCCTCAGACATAATGTGGCTGCTAATTTACTAGTTCAAAGAAAATCCCAACCAACCCAAATGGAGCAGATGGGGAATGGAGCCAGACCCAGGGCAAATCTCATCACTGCAAACAATCCCAACTGCTTGTTATGAAGAGATAGCAGGCAGAAGAGAAAGAAATCACAATAAGGATTTTGCAAATGTTGGGGTCCAAAGTTACCATTATTCCAGGAGATGATGCATGAATGATGTCAGGTTTGAAGTTGGCTACCTCCCTATAGATGCGAGGACTCAAAGCCAGTGACAAAGGAACAGTCTTATACCATGGGCAAGGGAGACTGTCAAAAATACACCCCAACAAAACAACATCATAAGTATCAGATGCTCGACTCAATGCAACATAAGTTTGTGCAAGGATTGACCACCAATCTAAAGTGATCAAGCCAATATGAATGACAAACATCAGATGATAACAATTCTGTGTTCAAGATGTCCTACCTCCAGGAACCAATCACCTTGGCACCATAAAACTCTGCAGGCACACCTACATGTGTAGTGACAACCAGTACCTGCAAATCCAGAAAAAAACACATGAATAACAGATTGAAGCAAGCAAGTGCAGGAAATCTTGTCTAACAATTCTTTTCCATTTGCCAAGCTCGACAAGTTTTGCTTTCTTGGGTTTCTGAAGAGACCAAGGCATGGCTTTCTCAGGTTTCAAAGAGACAACTTACTAATTCCACATGCTTCTTTTTGGTGTACATGATGATCTCAATGGCAAGAAAGAAGAGACCTGCAAAGCTTAAGAGTGCATCTCCAGCAAAACCTGTTACTTACCTCATCTCCCAGCTCTCGCAAATAGCGAATGAAGTTTTGATAACGATTCTTGTAGCCTGACACATACCTGTAGAGTAAGAGTAGAGCACACACACCAAAACCCATGCCATTCATCATCATCAGCAGCAGCAAGCAACAACAGCAGTTGGGTGCATGCAAGCACTAGTGTGACAGACAACCAAAATGGGCATTTGATGAATCTCTCTGGATGCTTGCAGCTTGGTAACAATCAAAGCTGCTGGATTGCCAAAGCTGAACAAGCTGCAGTCACAACTGGTCATGACCTATAATTGCTCATGTTACAGATGAGCATGTCATGACCTCCTGCTCATGCATGTCACAGATGTGTATGTTTGCAGGTGCATTTTTCCTATGCAGAAGGAGCAACAATCGCAATACAGAACTCTTCTTCCTCTCAGCATTGCCGCCGAGTGAGAGTTGGAAATCCATGTTTGGATCACAGGCAAGGATGTTTTAGAGCTTTTCTACATGAGTCCTGAACATCAATTGTTTGGAGTGCGGTTGAAGGAGATTGGAATTTTGCTGCAGGGTAGGCAAAAGGAATCCATTTTGTAAGGAGGAAAGGGAAGGGGAAAAGGGAGCTGCGAGACATACGCAAATGGGGACGGTTCTACAAACAATGCAATGCGACGCGGCTTGTGCGCCCATTCCCTGGCATTCTCCACCTCTTCCTCACTCAGCTGGGTCACGGGCGCCACCGTGGTCTCACCGCTGCTGCTGCACGCCGCGACCTCTGCAGCTGCTCCTCCTCTGCTGCCATAGCCACCGTTCGTATGAATTGCGACGGACGACGCCTCCAGCGCTGCCGCTGCTGCACCGGATAGGCCACCAACGCCCGATTCTGCAGGCCCCGAAGTTGCGCCTTCCACCCAGAAGGAGGAGAATCGCGTATCGAATCCACCGGAGTTACTCCGAGCCGAGCATTTGAGACGACCCACTCCGATACGAATATTGGAGCTAGCTGCACATCCGTCATTCAAGCGCAATACATTGACACAGGAGGCACTACTATTGCTGCTACTGCTGCTCCCAGATTCCGCACTAGTAGCGTACAGAATCCCAGACACTCTTGGAGGACCACAGCAAGCCGGAGGAGCACTCACCATCGCCATTCTTATTCTTTTCCGACTTACAGAAACTCCTGAATATGTTTCTGCTTCCTGATTTCTTTGCTTTCTTCAAAAGCTCTTGCTAATTGCTCTTTGAAAGCAAGCAAGCAACCAACCCCAGTGACACGATCATGCAAAGCAGAAATTTCTAATTGCTCACACATACATCGTGGATGTACAAGAAGAACTACTACAACAGATTGAAGCACCGGATTGCGCACCAGACCCAAAAAACCCAGTTATGTAATTTCTTGTGTCATTTAGTTCCTTTCTTTCTCGCGTGAGATCCGGAGGAACAACGTGGGACAAAGACTTGATTGCAAATGTTTCCCTTATGCAATTGTTACAAAAAAAACTTGCTGCAATTTTTCTTCTTGTTGAGATTTTGTTTTGTTTTGTTTTTTTCCCTTTAAATTTTTTTTTTTATAGAAAATTTTAGGGGTTTGTTTGTTTGTTTGGTTTTTGCTTCAATTTCTATTATGTGAAATTTGGAGAGGATTTAATTTTTTTAAAGGCTTTATTTGTTTGGCTTTTGCTTCAGTTTCTATTATGCGACATTTGGAGAGGCGGTTGGGGGAACAACAAAAGGGAGGGAAGGAAAGAAGGAAAGAAAGAGGGAAACGAGCTTTTTTCAAGTGCAGGATATGCCGCTGGCTGATCCTTGCAGATGCTGCAACGAGAAGGTCACAGCGCCGGAAGCGAACCCGCATATGCTCCGAATGTCCACAAGGCCTCTCTTTGCAGCATCTTTATGTACCTACCTACTTAATCCCTACCCCAACTTCTACTCTTGTAACCTACAATTTTTTTTTCATTTTTTTATTTATATAATATCCTTATTATTTATTTATTATCCTTATTATATATAAGGATATATAATAAGGATTTTGTGAGGTAGTCAAAGTGGCAATCACCCAGAAAATAGTTTAGCCAAATTTGGCTACATGCTAGCTAGTAGATATGAAAGTAGAAAAAAAGAACAGAATCCTTCTATCTAGATTCTTGGCTACCTACTGAAACTTATCATTAAAAATCTGGCACATTTTGGATTTTTCTTTCTTCGAAATCTGGCAAATTTTAGGGCCCCCTTTTTTTTCATGAAAAATCCTTTGTTTAGGTCAAAATCTTATTTTTCAGGTCAAATTTTTTTGTGAAAATTTTCCAGTAAAATAATTGCTGATATTATATACATATAGGTAAGCAAACGAGAAATGTTTTATTTTGGAGGCGACCCAATATTGAAAATATTGGAATTTGGTGTTTCCCAATATGTTCCATTTGCTTCCCAACGTGTTATAAGTAAGTATCCAATGGTTATTCATCATGTTCCCAATAGGATGTCGAAGTTCTAGTCTTCTAATCTATGTAAGTTGGATGAACCCCAAGTTTAGAACCCTCCTTGACACACTTTTCGAATACTTTTGGCTATGGGGAGGTTAGCTTGGGAGGACGAGAACCCAATGAAAAAAAAATGTCCTATCCACACACACACACACACATATCATTCATCCATGGTGGCATGTTTGTGGGTGCTGGTTCACTCTGGCCCTACAATTGAGGTTCATCCAACTGAATACCCTTGTGCCCTCAAAATGGGGGCAGGTGGCACATTCAAAGAGGCGTATCACAACGAGACAAACAGCACAAGTAATGTGCCAGAACCCTGTCTCTGAGTAGGAAGAGAAAGTTTCAAGGTTGAAAATTGTAAGGAGAATTATTAAGGGTTTTTGCACCTTAGCAAAACCTCTAATTAAAATCAGAGATTGATGTGTTAAAAAAGCTCCAAATTATTCTTTGTTATTAAAAGTTCCTGACTATGAACTCAACTCTTTGAAAGAGTTTAAGGCAATGATTCAAACAACCGGCCAACAAGTTTTTTCTTTGCACCTAAGCACGAGCCTATGTGACGCGTATTAAGCAGTTAAACGGCTTGTGCTTTACACCATTTAAGTGCCAATTTACTGAAGTTAAGTCATCAAAACAATTGAAGGCTCCTATTCTACCAAGGGGTGTGTCACACTGTGCCCTTGCCTTTTACATTTTACAAATATTTTCAGGCAAAAGAAGAATTACGAAAACTCAAATATTTCACCATGCAAAAGTATAGCCTTCAAAACCTCATCTAAAAGAAACCAAAATCCTTCAAGATATCACAACCCTATAACTAATCTCAAGTTTCACCACAAGCCAAAATATCATCTTCAAAACCTTGTCTAAAAGTAACCAAAATCCTTCAAGATATCATAACTCTATAACTAATCTCAAGTTTCAACACAAGCCAAAATATCATCTTCAAAACCTTGTCTAAAAGTAACCAAAATCCTTCAAGATATCATAACTCTATAACTAATCTCAAGTTTCAACACAAGCCAAAATATCATCTTTCAAAAATCCTCATGAAAAAATAGACCTATTATTTACCTAGGGGCCAAAATCCCTTAAGCTTACTATACACTATAATGAATCTAAACACAATATCCTTGCCTTGGTAGGCAAGGCCAACAACAACAAATCTCATTTGACCAGATAAACATGTTTTTTTCCCACCCATATGCACAAAGCCTATTCCAGCAATCCTGCATATACGTGTATATTTTCCACATTAATATTACAACACTTGTCTGTAATGCATATATGTGTATATTTTTCACTCTAATATTACAGACGAAGTCGGGAAAAAGAAGAAGAATTGAACTTTGGGTGTCCCCACAACTAATTAACATGAATCACATGTTGCTCCCAAAGTGTGCACAAGAAACACCTTTCTTTAGTTTTTTTTCCTTTCTTTTTCCAAATGCTTCATGCCATAGGCTTACCTCATCTTCCCTATTGGATCCTATATAGTTCAGTTGTGGAAATCCAATTCTAGGTAGTTTGGATGCACCAAAACCTGACATTTTGTTAGGAAAAAGCAAACCTTTTCTCCTATCCCTCTTGGGTTGCTGCCATTTGGTTCCAACCAGTGTTGTTGACTCGTTCTTTATTTATCTTAACTAGTGTAGCCTGTGTAGTTGACCCAAGTGTGAACACATTGAGGGCTCAACTGATTTTTCCTTCCAAACCTCATTTTTGCAATTTGTTTGAATTTTCAACAACAAAATCCTCTCAAAAATCAATATCTTCCACATCTTAGCTCTGAAAATTATGAAATAAACTCTATTAAATCTGACTGGCTGAGCGGTTTCCAATATCAGCAACAACAGCAACGCCAAACTCCAATAGACTTTTCAGTTTCAATTTTATTTAGCTTTCATTGAAAAAATGGTTCAATAATCAATAGCTTCCACACAATAGCTCTAAACAGTCCCATGGGGAGCTTTCTGAAGATACCAGGAGCACAGCATGAAACAACCTGACTTGGGAGATCTCCCCATAGCAAAACAAAACAAACTACCTTGCTTCAAAGATAGATAACCTGAACTAGCATGGTCTTCGTAAATCATTATTTTTTATGTTAATTCAGGTATCAAATAACTGGATTTGGAGAATCAAGGGACTCCTTTGATATCAATTTGCATTTCTAAAGAGTATCCCTAGTTACCAATTTCCTTGGGTATTATTCTAGTAATACTCACTTATTATGCATAAGGATTAGTTTTTAAATATTTGGTCAACCACAGTCAACCAGCACCCACCATTGCACCATGAAGGATGAACGGCAAGTGGTTAGCAAATGGTTTTCTGCTGGGTTTCAATTCTCTAGCTAACCATGGTGGTTAGCACAGTTGTTTTTTTCTCTCTACCTTCTTACTAACAACCTGCTTGTGGGCTGTTACTAGGTAGTAAAAATAGCCTTTACCTATGTATAAACCAATGTTGGGCGGATATAACTATTTTTTATATTCACTGGTTTTAGTTATTTGCTTATTTGTTATCTGCCAACTTCAATTTTTTATTTTTTTTAATTCAGTGTAATATCATGTAAGGATATCATTAAAAAAATAAAAATCTAATGACAGATTTCAGTATGACTAGATACCCGTCATCATTAATATCCATTAGATAACCTAGCATTTCGAATAACAAGAATTTTTTTCAAAACTATTTTACAAATTACAAGTTTGAAAGTTCATTTCACTCAAATTCACCATATTGTTCTAATTCTTCCTATAAGGCAAGATTAGCTTCAATCAACTCTATCAAACTAGAAGTTGAACTACAACCCACCTTAAGATCACTAGGCCAATTTTTACTAACAAAAATTATCTTATTTAAATTATCTCATTATAAGCGACATCTCTTCAAATTTGTAAAAACAACCAATGAAAATTTTCTTTCAATTTCTATTTGAGAACCAACAATGCCAAAATTTTGATGAGTAGGAAATGCCACAATTGGAAATAGAGACTCGTGTTTTGCCCACCACTTTAAAGGACATTTAATGTCCTTGACATGCACTTGAAACCTTCTAAACATCAACAATTCCTTGTTCACCACCTCCTTTGTTGGTTCATTCATTTCAACAAACATCTAAAAAATGTCCAAGCTACTTTTTTCATCAGTTTGCATATTTGCCATGGGTCTAAATTATGCCAAAGGGCGGAGGATGTGATAGCATCTCAAAAGCATAGGAAATAAAGATTGATGGTCATACTTTTCCACAATGGAAATAGCTTGCTCTCAACCAATAAGAGATGAAACCAACCTCAAACTTTTAAATCTAGAATCTAACATCATGGACAACATTGTTATGTTCTCTAAAAGAACCATGGAACTTTGATCACAAATTTTGTTTATTTAGGGTAATTCAAAATTTGAGAAATAAGGGAACAATAATTGTAATAAGAAAATTGTGTGAATACAATCTATAATTATAATTGAATGAATGGAAATAACATATTATTTGTGTTGTAAGGACTATTGAAAATATAAGTTGAATTGTTTTAAGTAAACATAAAGCTATTTTGGGTAAAATCTAGGCGTACCAAATCACACCAAGGATTACAAATTGTGACATGTAACACACATAAGGAAATGACAGAATGAACATATACGTGCAATATTATATACCAATAAATTTTACAATATTGTAGTTCAAATTGTTATTATTATGGATCACATGAATATGGTTTTGATCAACTATAAAACAACCAATGTAAATAAATGCATAATATTTATAATAAAAATTACAATTACATTATCATAACTATAATTTATCAGCATTTTTTTATTAAATTCATCTTTCCATTTTTCATTGCAATCAACCTAATATTAGTCTTTGCAAAATAAAATAAAATTGAAAACATACATTACTATGAAACTAGGCTATAGTTCACTAACCTAAATCATTATGGGACCTTAAAAGTGAGATAAGTTCACTTCATTTCAGCGATTTCACCTTGGTTAAAGTTATTTCATTATAATATCATTACTTAAACATCATGTTTCATTAATAGTTGACATAATTCATTATTATAATTTATTGTGATAAATCTTTTTATTTTTATGTTTTTGTTTTAGATACCTCATGTTATTTTATGATATACCCTATATTATTTTAGGCTACCTTAATTATTATAACTTATATTCTAAGTTATTATACATTATTCTACCTTAAGGTATCCTAATTAGTTTATTATAGATTTTTTATTTTATTTTACTTTAAATTAAATTAAATTATTCAACTAACTTTAAACTATACATTATGTTATTTTATTTTAAGTTAATATATGTTATTTCAAGTTATACTTTAAGTTATTCAAGGTCATTTTACTTTATGTTATTATAAATTATTTTATCTTAAGTATAATAATTTAAAATAATTTAAAATATAATATAATGACCTAAGGTAAAATGACCTAAAATAATTAATAATAGTCTATGAAAAATAATTCAAAATAGCATATAATAAAATAACTATTAATATCCTATGATAATATAATGTAGAATATCAAACAATAATTTATAATAAAATAGCTAACAATAATCGTAATATAACTTAAAATAACCAAAAATAATCACTAATAGAATAACCATCAATAGCCACCAATATAATAACCACCAATGGTTTACAATACAATAGTCAACAATAGTCATTAATAGAATAACCACTAATAACCAATAATAACTTACTATAATTTAACCTAAAATAATCACTAATATCCATTAATATAATATCCACCAATAACCACTAATAAAATAGCCATAAATGGCCTATGATAATATAGTTCATAATAATCAATAATAACATAAGTTAAAACAACCTTCAATAACCAAAAATAACCAACAATAGCCTCACATAGCCAAAAAAACCTAAGATGAAAAAAACTGATAATAACCATAAATAACCATAAATAATGTAGGCTGAAATAACTCTAAACAATGAAAAGTAACCCTATAATAGTTAAAAGTAACTTAACATAAATAGTATTATTACATTACCAAAAAAAATCCATATATTAAACTTTTTCTTTTTCAAAGGAATGGTCATTGAAATGTTATTGAATAGTGATATTCAAAAAAATAAATTGTTCAAATTTTACATTATGTACATTATTGAAAAAAAAATTAAATTAAACTTTAATCATTTCATTTGGACAAAATATTAATAAGATATGAATTTTCAAAGTTTTTTTTTTTAATGTTTAAAATGAAGTATTTGATAAATAGAATGCAATGTAACACATCATCACAACAAATGTTGTGGCTTAATGGTAAGGATGTTTACCTCCATCTTAGAGGTCAAAGGATCAAACTTCACAAACAAATGTGTTTATGGTTAATAATGGTAAGATGACTTAATATTTTCTTCTATAGTTCCCTAAAGTAGGTGCATATTTAGGTTGATTACATGGCCTATGTACTTAGGCTATGTTTTTAATTTAGCATAAGTAGTGACATGTGTCAATAATTAATGGACTAAAAATCATGAAATTATCAATAATATTAAATATTAAGTAATTTAAATTTAATTTATTTCCATGTTATTTAGTTAATTAATTATCAAGTAAAATAATTTGTTAAATTCAATGTCCATAGCAACTAGTCTTCGTTCACTTGGGGGTTGACTAATTTCACCATGGTAAAAATGTTCAAATTCATTCAAAATTTAGTGAAACTTAAAGTGAATTACGATGCATTTTGGTGTAATGATATTACATAACTTCAAGAAAAAAAATTTCATCTTAACCCGTGAAAATCACAAGCATCCAAATTAATTTATGATCATTTTAACTTTTCTTCTATTATTCATACTTAAATGATAATTCAGTGATGAAAATGTTGATTTTTCTCCTAATATTTTCTTAATTCCTTGATATATTTGCACCATTTCATTTTACATGTTCCATTTTACAAATTATAAAGCAATGGTTATTGAATATCCACATTACATATTGTACCTTGTTTGAGGATAAACTAATGAAATTTCACAACCAATATCTTTGATAAATTGTAAAATTATGATATTATGTATATTATTATGTTATTTTTGGAATTTTTTGGGGAATAATTTTATGTCATGGTGATTTTCAAATGATAAATGGATTGAAAAACCATGAACACTTAACACTTGAATGCAACATCATGATTTTTACTAGTGGATTTTTGATTAAAGGTTATTTCTTAAGGATTTATAGGCATGCAATTTTTATCATTTCAAATTGTTCATCTTTATCAAAATCAACAACTAGTTAACTTATTGTTCATGACCCATCACAAATGACCGCCATTTCAATTAACAGGGTTGCATGACTATTAATTGGCGGCCATTCATTTGGTTCATTATTAAAAAATAGTCATCATTTTAAAAATTGAATTTTATATTTTAAGCAATAAGAGGAAAACAACTTTGAAAAATAATGGTTAACGATAAGAGTTTGAATTATACAAAATATATGTTACGATTAATGTTTGTTTTGTGACCACATTTTAACCTTCCCAAATTGTGAAGTCTCTTGCTACATTTTTTGCACTATTAGAAAGGTATGTACACTTACTATTTTGCAATTTTTGGATTAGTAAATAAAAAGTTATTGAATGTAGAATGTTTGAAATGTCATGAGAAATAAATTAAATTTATATATTGAAAAAATCACAATTAGGTATTTTGGAAAGTCATGTTTTTAAAACCATTGAACATATTTTCTGAAAATTTATATAACTTAAATACCCAAATTATGTTGGGGCCAACAACACAACCATTCAATAATATTCATAATAATAAACCTTAAACTTTTATGTTTGAAGGAACAAAAGGAATGTCACAATGTTGATTTGGTATTGATTTTTCAAATATGGCACTAACATCATTGTTAAGTTTTTTTTTTCATATTGGAAGTTAACATAAATAACACATGCATTATATTGGGCATTATTTATATGTACATCAAGTTCAATACTAATTAGTAGATGCAATGAACATAAGTATCAATGTAACAATTAGTAGGTTTTTCATTTTGTGTTTTTTTGGGGGACAAATGGACAAATCCATTGCAAAAAGGAAATAATACACATAGGCTAACCTAAGGACCATTGACTTAAAACAACTAGAACTGCATAAACCACCAATAAATGGTGCCCCCAACAAGGGTTTGATAATTCCATTTCACTCTCATGTCATCACATGAACGCATTAAATGATGGGTCTAATTTTTTTAAGGTGTACCAAAATTTTGTCACAATCTCACCCTTTTCTATCTTTTTTACCTAGTCCTTTTTTACCATGTAAAAACACATTTATGAATGACTATGATGGAATTTAAAATTGTAATGGTCTAAAATATAATCGTTCTAAAAATTTTGATACATTTTTGACTCATTATTTTTTATGGGGATTAGAATATAGGGTAAAAAAAGGACTCCAATAAGGACTAGGCCCTTTTCGTCATGTGTGGTACACCTTAAAAGATTTTCACCCTAATGTGAACCCCAAACCTTATCAAAAGACTCAAGGATCAAATTTTTTTCTTCATGTTGTCTTTTGATTTACCATTGAACATGATACCATTCCATGCTTTCATAGTCAACCAAACCCCTCCCACATGATATTCATGACATGTACATGAAGACATGGCAAAATATTCGAATATTCTTCAGATGTGGTATAATGTTTTATGTTGTCAGAAAATATGTTTCCACGTTGGTAAATTTTGTTAGAAAATATTCTCATGACATGTAGAAAATATACTAAAAAAATCTTTTTGCTTAAGCTCACAAGTTTAATTTGGCATGATGTTAACTAATGTCATTAAATATTAAATCATTCTCTTTTATTTAAATGGCCCAAGATGTAACACCCTTAAGTAAGGACTGCATAGATCCAAACTTTTAAACCCTATTAAGTAGCCATTTGTTGAACATGCATTGTTCCATGTTAAAAGCCCAATTTTTAAAATTAGAATATGGGGCCAATTTGAGGTGATACATGAACATAAAAACAAACTCCCATGCCTTGGCAATTCACAAGTAGTGCCAAAACCTATGTGTGGCAAATTCAAGGTTTATGGAATCGTAAAAAAAACAATCAACTTGTAAGCTTTGATTTATTTTAACACACCATGTGTTGACCATCAAGGCTTGATGCCATAATGACCAAATGAAACCAAAGTCTCTCTTAACCCTTCATTTCTTCATACTCCTTCCATTTTAACTTGTAATTTTTTGAGAGATCAGACTTTCTAGGTACATGTTATGTTTAAACACAAATTTTTGCATCCATTAATTTCCTTCTTAATTTAACATTAAAATTTGCCATCTTGATTTGCCCATTCCATCCCCAATATCTTAGATCAAATGTCAAATTGTCAATGTCTTCATGAAACAATTTCAATGTTAACCTTCGAAAACCCATTATAGTACAAACTTTCAAGCTTTTGAGAACACCCCAAAATTTTGTCCAATGAAATAGTAGTTGGAGTGTTCTATAATGTTCTTTTAGCACACACAGAGAAACCTCTTATGGGATCGCCACCCTCTTATGCATCAAATCTTTTATTTTGGGTTTAAAGTCATTAGTAATATATAATTTTTTTATTGGGTTAGTTTTAGCACCTTCATAGATGCCAATCCACTCTTCAACACTTGTTTTTTGGGTTGGTTTTTTGAGTTCCTCTACCCAACATACATGTGTGTTGTTAATTATTTTTTGCTAACAACTAGATGCCTTTTCTTTTATGAAAAAATTGGTTATTACTTATAGCTTCTTATGGTTGAAAGCCTTTGCCACTAACCTCCCATATGTTTCATATTTGTGCAAACATGTTTTGTGCAATTTTTAGGTTCTTGGGATGGAGATCCCAAATCCCTTTCCTCAAAAGCTTAAACCAGATCACAAGCCCATTTGTTTAATGGAATCAACAAAACTAAATTGAGAGAATAGGATATTTTCCACATGTTTTTCCAAACTTTTGACAAATCCTAAATCTTAGATAAGACGCATGCCTCCTATTAAGGCCCGCTTGACATTTTGAAGCCATCTTTTATGTTGAAAAACCATATTGTATTTAAACAATATGTACCAAAGAAATCAATTAATGTTTAAGTCCCTAGGTTCATAGGTTGAAATGATCCAATTACACCATAGGGTGGTTACTGCTTATTTTGGTTTAATAAGACCCAAGGCACCAACATTCTTGTGGGCACAAAAATCAAACCAATTAACCTTGATATTCACCTATTGACAAAAAAAATTCTTTAAAAGAGATCTACATGCCTTGATTGCTTTCTTTGAGCCTTTTTAAATATTGATAAAAAATCACAAAATAAATGTAAGCACTAAATTAAAAATCACATTATAACCAAATAATGGAAGATGAACTGAACTTTATTTCCTAAATTTATCATGAATTTTCCCAATTAAGAAAATGTCCACATCTTTAACATTTGTGTTCAACCAAAGGGGGTTCCCAAAAATTTAGATAATTCCCCTTCATTAACTTGATTCCACTTAAATGCTACTATCCAATTTGGCTTTTGCTTCCCATTTTTGTAGCACCAATAGGCCGTTAATTTTCCCCAATTGATCCCAAGCCCATTTGTGAACAATAACAACTACAACAAGTTGAATACATGCCATAAATTCTCTTCTTCACCTCTAACTAAAAATGTTGCATCATCTACATATTAAAAGATTGTTTGCTATTTTTTTCCCTCAAGCATTGTGACACTTTTAATGTCTTTCATTTTGACTACTTCTTTGACCATAAAATTTAGCATTTCCCTACTAAGATAAAAAGGTAAGGTGTTAGAAGACATCTTTGCCTCACCCCCATTTTTATTTTGAATGGGCTTGTGATGGCATGTCCATTTGGACATACTACAACCTTAACCTTTTAAAAAATGATTTAACCATTTCAACAAATTCCTTCTTGGCCATGCCCATTTTTATCATTAAAACGCTGCAACTCACTTTATCATACACCTTTAAAAATAAAACTTAAATAAAACAAGAGGTTGATTAATATTAATTTTCAAATGCTTGGCCCAATCTATGGTTTCTTGAACTAACAACACGATGTCTAAAATAAATATAAGTGGGAGGAAGGTAGTTTGATCAACATCAATTATTTCCACAATAATTAGTTGTAATAGCAATTAAAACACCTTTGCAAATATTTTATATAAAAAAATTTAGTAAGGTAATTGGAGGCCAATTATCAAAGTGTTCCCTTTCACCCATCTTGAACAACAAGGTAATCAAGCCCTTAATTATTACCCCATTAGGAGGGCATTTTTCTTTGATTACAAAATTTATCATCTAAAAATAATCCTTTCCAATTAAATCTTATAAGTAGGTGGAAAATTTCAGTAACACCTTGTTAGGATATTGGGACTTTCCTTTAGCCATGGGGGTTACTATCGTTGCAATTCATTTAAAGAGATTGGGTTTGTCAAGTTGTATTAATCTTTACAATGATTTTTTTTGCCAAAGAAAATAGGACCTTGGACTTCAACTCTTCAACCTTTGGTTGGTTTTCTTAAGTTTAATTTATAAAACTTCTTGTAAAAGTTGTAATTAATTTCTTCCATTTCTTGTTTTGTAGCCACACAGCCTTTTTTGTTTTTAAGAACAATAATCAAAGTTTTACTAGGTTTCATTTTTATATTTGAAAAGACCTTATTGGGGATTGAACTTTCCATCTATTTCCATTTAATTTTGGCATTAACATTTAGTTAACCATTTTTACTTCCTCATGCTCTTGGATTTTTTGATTCAAAGAATTCACATTTTGCTACAACTTTTTATCCTATATTAATTTATGGAAACCTTCTTGGGCAAACATAAATTTACATCTCAAATATTTTTCTCCTTTTGAAAATTTGCAACTTTTCCTTGTAGAACTTACTATATCATTTTATCGTTTTCTTTAGTTTTGAAAAGAAGTTATAACATTTTTAAATTTGGCCTATCACAAGCTATGAACCATTTTTACATCCTTTTCAAAATATTTGACATCCATTTTTCAAAAGGATTTCCTTACCAAGGCTTCTTATTTTTCCACAACACAAGAGAAAGATGCTGGTCCAACCTAACCCCATCACCCTTGATAAAATATGTAGGGATCTAGATATGGAAAAAACAACTAACTATAAATAAACTCTATCCAACCTAGCCATGATTATTTCCACTTGTCTCTTTGATTATCCCAAAAAAATTTCAAACTCCCACCATCTCATTATATTCATGCACACACCATAATAAAATTGCATCCATTACAACTTGTCTAGTGCAATTAATAAGTGTCCAATGCAACTAGATTACAATTAAATAGACAAGTTGCAATGAACATGGTTTTTTCATAGTGACATCTAATGTTAACTTCAAAGCAACCCAAAACAATTTTTTAAAAATTATAAATCAATTTTCCCACAAATTGAGGACATGTTTTCCTAAGACTCTACCATGTTAAGGTTTCCAAACAAAATCCAATTACAATCCCTCAAAATGTTTGATGAGATATGTTCTCACAACTTAATCTATTAGTTGAACTATTTTACGACATAAATGTTAAAAATGCCTAAATCATCACAAGGCAACCCTTTTAGCTTGATTACTTGGATTCTATTACCACCAATGCTTTCATATAACTTGATATAAGATTTGTCCATTTTGGGTTCATCAACATGTAGGCACCTTTGCAAACTATGCCTTGATGTAGTTTTGAAGAATATTTTTAAAATACTTTTGTGAACCATATTTGTGCATTTGCTCAAGACTTCCTCATGATCACCATGGTTATATCATTGTGCAACTTATGTTTTTAGATACAAAGGATGTCAACTTATGAGGTCATGCCCCTCAAATATTGATGCATTTTCTAGGCTCCCCCACCATGTTAAGCCTTCAAACATTTTATGACATCAAATGTAGTTTCATAGGCCACCAACTACAATTGAAAATTCTTTACTTGAACTCCCTTCCCATTTTCCAATTTTATCTTGTTTTCCAAAACCCCATAGATCATAAAATGATTAAACACACTACTTGTTTTCATTAGGGTGCTAGCCATATTCCCTCTTGTAGCAATTTACATAATATTAATGGGGGGTTTTTTTCTGACATTAATACTCCTATCAATAAGGTTTGGGGCAATGGTTAAATTTTGTAAGCTATTATTAAAATGACCCCTTCAATTCACATCTTTCAAAGATCCAAGTCTAGTTGGTTTGTTGTTGATAGTTTATATGTTCATTTTACTTCCTTTTTAACTACCAGAAGATTTTTACAATGCATAAACCTCTACAAATAGTTTATGTTCTTCATTTGATACCCCAATGTTTTATAACACAAACAATGCAATAGTGTTATTCACTTGGGTTTTTTTGAAAAGACCAATAGTTTGTGAAAACATATTTGATTATTTAAATGTCAATTGTGGTGGGAGTGGAACCACCACAGTCTATATGGAGCTTAAGTTTATTGCACCTAGTTGTATAGTTGGAACACTTTTCAATTGTGGGGCACTTAATATGTGAACTTTGACATACCCCTCTCTTTCCACAATAGCCACCTCAATTTCTAGTGATTATTTATTTTGAAAATTCATGACAACACTCTCATTTTTTCATCATTTTTTTCACCATTTTTTCTTCATTTTTCAAGCTTTCTATTCCTTTTGTTTTTTTCTTACTACCCCCATCTTTTTTGAAAACCAAACCATAGGAACAACCTTTGTCAACAACACCTCCCTTTGTTCAATTTGCATTGATTGTTAAAAGGCTAACACCTTTTCTTTTGACTTATTCATGCCACCTAGACCTTGCCACCCAAAAAGAGGCATACAAATGTGTTGCTTCAAAAGTCCACTTTCAAATTGGTTTTCTTATAGTGAATTGATACTTTGTGAAAGTTAAATCACTTCTCCACTTGGTGAATTAAGTAAACCAATTTGCATTATTCATTATTTTTTCCATGTATCCCTACCTTGTGGCATATGTTGATTTTTCTTCCTTATTATTTTTATAAACCTTTCACTGTGTTGCCCTTTCTAAGTGTCATTTTTCAATTCCTTTTATAGTTGTAGTTGATTCATCCTCTTCTACCTTTTTTCTTTTCCAAAAACCTGGCTAAACTTCACCTTTCTTTTCCTACTAGACTTATTAAAAGACTTCAATATGCTTCTTCAAACTTTAAATGCGTGGCAGTCTCCTATGAAATGCTGAGGATTGCCATGAAAATGGCATATGACTTGGTACTTTTCAAAATCTATTAAAACTTCAACTCCTTCATTCATTCCTAGGATTTTGATTATGAATATACCTCCATGTTTTGGATCCATACCCAAACAAAACTGTGGGCCCTTTTTTTTAATATTGTTGAAGTATTTTCCCAAAATTTTCCCTACCCAAGTGGTAAATTTTGTTCCCAATGCTTTGAATTCCATTGGCAACATCTTCAATGTACACCAAATTGGGATCTTCAACTCATGTGAAAGCTCAAGATTGAACAATGACATCCATTCTTGGTATATTGCAATTCACCACAAGGTTTCATGTGGGGTCAACATCCACACACATAGAACATGATGCATCAACTTTCTTGTTCTTTCAATTGTTGTGAAACTCAATAACATAAATCAATTTTTCAACATGCATGCAAAAAAAAATAGTTTTGGTTTTCACCATTGCATTCAACAACATAATCTTGTGATCTATCTTGTGCATAAGAATTTTGGAGCCAACCAAACTAGTAATTATTGTATGTCAAGAGTGGTAATTAATTTCTTGCTAAAGCACATCCATCACCAACTCCTCTTTTGACATTTGCTCTAGCTCCTTAATCAAAAGGTCCTTGTGATTGTAGAATATTCTCAATGGCAACACCTTTCTAGGCATTGTTTTGAAGGGGTTAAACCTTCAATTTTGGGTTGGCCTTGCATTTAAAACTTTCAAAATCCCCTTTGCCTCCACCATGTTTGTGTCTTCTTTAGTGGAAACACCTAGACATATATTGGGTTGCTCCACTTGTCCATATTAAAGGAGCTAGTGTTTGTTGCACATCTTTGAATGAAGCTCTTTTGACAAATGATAACCCACACCAACAATTAATCATTTCCTCCACCAAACTAAACAAAAAATCAAAGATAACAACTTGAACACTAATATTCGCCACCCTTACCACATCATCGCAATTGCATGATATGTGTGATCAAATTTTCACCTTGTAAGAAATCGAACATTAATAACAATAATAGCCATGGAAACAAAGGAACAACACAAGTCAAAACCCTTAATCATGTTCAAAGAAAGCTAGTCACGAGAATGCAATGGCATCCCAAGAGATGTCACCATTGCTCCTCCCATTGCATTTGAACTTTAAAGTTGTCATTATAGGGCTGGGTAATCATGCTCCCCACCACTTGCTAACATAAAAACCTCCATTTATGTGTCTTGGGGGGCATTCATATTGAGGTTTCATTAACAACGAAATATGTAGGCTATTATATGAGTAATATATATTCTAAATTCAACAAAAAAATGTTAGAATGTGAAGTAGTGTTCAAGTCTACATTGCCAAAAAAAAAACCCCCGCTTTAATATTGAGCAACAACTTTCAATGAAAGCAATAACACAAACAGGCTGAAGATGAAGGGGCCACCATGGTTGCCAAAATCAGTTGCACTAGGTCCTAATTCATAATTTTACATAGGGAAGGAGGAAGATGGGCTCCGTGGTATTGAGTGTCAATCCTGGTCTTTAAACTATTGTACTAGACTAGTCTGGTCCAATATTGGTTGAATCTCTATTTTCTGTTGAATTCGGGCTTGGCAGTTTTTCAAAACAGAGATTGATCTTTTTTTAAATTTATTTATGGGAGAAGACCCACCATAAGACTTGGATTGGCATTTCTTTAGGGGAGAATACTCAACCTTGGATCCATTTCAACAAGAACTACATTGGCTTGATTCAGCCTTAAGAAGTAGAAGATGGTTTTTAAGCCTTGTTTTAGACAAGTCTAATTCCCAAGATTACGATTTGCGTAATAATACATCTCTCATTGTCAATGAAGATTATGGTGTGCAAAAAATGACACTTAACAGTTGATAGATGTGGCCACTTTATTATATTCATTGTACAAAGCTAACAATTAAAAATTCTTCAATTTTGTTGGTTGGTTGGTTGGCAAAACTGGGTCTAATTTGGAATCAGGCCCACTAAATTAATTTTCTTAAGACTGAAAATCAGAAGTCTAGAAATGGGACGAACCAGAGGTTAAATTAAAACAAAAATCCTTGAACCAGAAAACTAGAGGTTCTCTCGATTTTTAAAAAAAAAGGTCAGAACTCAAACCAGGGGTTCTATTGAAAAGCTAGAACTGGGACTACATTGGTCTGGTCTAGTGTTGGGCAGGTACCATGGTGAAAACTGTAGTATATATAGATTGGTATTGATCTTGGTATCAAAGAACCAACCAGACTTGTATGACCAAATAGTAGCCTTGTATCATTACTTGCTTAGTATGGACATGAGATAATAATACCAAATCTCGTACCAATGCTTAGGGCTATATCGATCTCAATACCTGCCTGGATTTTTCCTTTGTATTTTCAGCTCCCTTACGTGCCTGAAGAAACCTGTTTTCAGCAAGCGGGATCTTGTGCAGTGGAAGGTACCAGCCAGGTTGTGCTGGGATCTTCTGACCACGGGAAGGTAGGTACCAGCCAGGTTGTGACTATTTCAGAAAAGTGAAAAAATCCCAGCTCTGGAAAAGGGACCTGAGTACAGGCCCTTCTGTGATTTCCGACCTGTTCCCTCGGCCTACCAGCCTCGGGCACAGATCTCAAATCAAGGAAGGGCCTGTACTCAGGTCCTTCTCCTATACCAGATATAGGATTTGGGTGTTTTTCCCAAAAAGAGAAAAAGAAAAGGAGATTTGATACGTATACTGTGCACGACAGTCCTCGATTCGCGACTTGCTTTGATACATACGGAGCGTAAGTAGTATAAAAATACATGTACAGAATACGTATGCGGCGGGGGAGTTGGGCGGGACAACAGAGCACGGGAATCTTAAGCATCGTCTGCAACTCTCCCTCTTTCTTCGTCTTTAGCTGGTGCGCTGATTGCAGAAGGTCCGTTTAGCGACAAGTTCTGAAGATCGATTGCCGCACTTGCGACGTTTTTTTCGATTTTCTGAGGACTGCGGACACATCAGAGTGGCCGTGCCGATTGGTAACCCTAGTTTCTTTCGAAACCCTAATCCGAACCTTGTTGTTGTGGAGGAATTTGTTGCATCAGCATCTTCCGACACAATTCCGGCAGGTGAGAGTCGAGAGAGAGAGAGAGTGCATGGGCAGCTTAGAGCTTCAGGAGTCTGACCCCTGATTTTATTTTTTCCGGGACCTTTTAATTGATCCTAGAATTTGGTTTGTTGGACAGGAGGAGAGTATAAGCTATTGAGAGTACGGTGATCATAGAGATTTTTGGCACGGAGTGTGTGGGTATTTCAACGATGGCTGTGTGTTAAGGTGACGAAAGATTTTGGTATTTTGTCCTCGGGGTTGTTGTTGTGTACTGGACTTGCTTTGTAAAGTCTGGAATTGGTGAATTTGGTAACATGACAAGATGCATAACGAATTTTTCGGATGTGTTTGGTAGGTTGATTCTATTTCCAGACGTCCATTGTGGTAGCTGTGGAGATGCCAAAGTTCACTTGATAGCGGGTTGCTGTGGATGGGCAGGCATATACTGCCTGAGGTAGGAATCTGCAATCCATTCTTTGTTAGCAGGAAATCACTCAAGTATTGTCTATAAAGTTATAGAAAGAAGTTGGCAGCAAGACATTGCATCGTGATAAAGACATATCCTCAATACATATCCTCAGTAGGCCATTTTATTCAGTGAATTTATCAGGGTTATTGTCATGTCTCATATCCTTTCTTGGTGAAACCACTCCTGTTTTCCTCAGTGGACACTATTAATGCATGTAAATGCACTCATAGATTTGTTGAATTACATCATCATGAACCATTCCTCAGATTACCTGTTTGCAATCTGACATGAGATTAACATGTTGGCCAAACAATGTGGTGATTGTAGTAACTTTCCTGTGAGAGTTGCACACATTTTATCTTACTACTGGCGATCTGTCATCTGATCAGTTGATGAAGTTAAGAGATGTCTCTAGAACCTGACTAGTGGGCACTTAGATTGCTCAATAAATCCCGTGTACTGATGACAGCACGTGATCACATTACCCATCTGAAAGTACTTGTTTTAGGGGTTACTGACTGCTGACTTCATTGAGCACTCAACCTCATTTAGATGGCTCGCAGTTTAAAACCCTGATGTGATATGGTGCATCTGGTTGAAGGTGGCTGTTGCCTCCACATCATAGAAGAGCTTCTGTGAAACACCAATTGAAAAGCCTTCAAGAGAAGACTTGGCAAATGATGAGAAACATCTGGAAGTTACACATTTGGATTTCTTGTACTCCTTGTGTAATTACATGGCAAGTGGTGGGACAATTTCTGTGTACATAGAAGGATCCTATTACTTGGTCTTAGGGTTTTGAAGTTGGGGCAAATTTGGGGATCAACCCTTCTATAAGATGAACATTATGTTGAACAATGATAATTGATAGGAAAATTTTTATGTCACAGATTTGACAACCTGCATCAAGCACACCTTTGTTGACACCACAAGTGGCACATAAAATAGCAAGTAGAGTTTGTTCTGCTTCCAGGGTGAGCTTGTGCTACTTCTGAAAACAACACTAGTCATTTTATCCACTGCAGAAGTCAGTCTGTGGGGTGAAGGCTTGTTATGTTCTGGGTAGTGCCATGGTTCACAGATTTTCACCTGTTGTCATGCCACAGACCAGCTGGATGATAGCCCCTGTACTCTAACATCATGTTTGTGAACAAGAAGCTCATGATAGTTGTGAAATAAAGCACACAACTTGGAGTTGAGAAGTGCTAAACATCTACTGAGTTAAAAAAATGGTAAATTACCCTGGAATGGGAGGACCAGAGCCTACTACCTAGGCTAACAACATCTAATTATTTCATGGTAAGTGCAGTGGTAGAAAAAAGAGGTGGGAGAGAAGAGGCAAGAGATAGAGGAGGTGGGGTCCATGCACAAGGAGAACAAGACTTTGGTGGAAGTTTGATGGACAAGGTATGAAGGGAGGGGGTGTGGTGATGGCAGCCAGTGGAACAGGAAGTGCCAGGCAACGGCACAAGAAGCGAAGTGGTGAAGATCTTAGGGTAGGTTCTTCCCACTGAAATCTTGTGCTATGATTCTGTTCCAAATTTCTGTCTTTATTTGGTCTTCTTTCTATGTATGTGTATGTGTGTGTGTCTCTCTCCCTCACTCTCAACATTGATGCCATTATTGTGTACTTAATGTTTGTGAAGCACATATGGATCTTCTTGGTGCTCAAGCAATTGCTATGCTAGTTTGGTAGTGTCATTTGTTGGTTCCAGTCCAATATTTTGCAAGCAAAAAGTTGGATCCTTCACTTTTAACTCTTTGTATCCTAAGAACTAGATGTGGTGACAGGAATTGTAGAATTTAACTCTTTGGCTCCAAAAACAGTCCAAGCAGTATACAATTAGACCCTTCTTTGAAGTCAGTTGCATATAGAAAATCAGATGACATAAGCTAGTTTGGGGTTCAGCATTTAATTCATGTTAATTCCAGTGAACTCTCATACATGCAGAATTTATTGGATGGTACAAAGGCAAATGGAGAGAACAAACAAGAAAATGAAACGACAAAGAAGTATAGGAGCATGCGAATAAGGACTTTATCTTCCATATGGATGATAGGAGGGTTTGTGCTTGTAGTGTATATGGGCCATATTTACATTTGGGCTATGATTATTGTTATCCAGCTCTTCATGGTCAAAGAGCTTTTCACACTTGCCCGAGCATCCCAGCGTGAAAGGCAACTACCTGGATTCCCATTACTCAATTGGTATGTCTTCTTGATGTCAGGCACTTGGCTTTGCACAGGGTATATATGCTCAATTGTGAATGTTACAGGTTTATTCCTCAATGGACAACAACTTTTTCCTTTCTCTTAGAAGTCTGGGTAAAGTTCTACTGGATTTTTTGTCCTGGATCTGAGACTTACTATAGTTTGGACCAAGGCACAGGTTTAGGGCCTACGGCTCTTGGTTATCTCCTCACAAGCATTGAAACACATACTGTTGGGTTGCAGACCTTGAGATATCAGTTTGTCCTGAAAGATGAAAGGGTATTTCCAAGTCCCTGGTTTCATTTATGAGCTCTTTAGATAAATTTGAAAATCCCACATGGAAGGGACATAACTAGAATGTTTCTTTTCAGGCTTTTTTTCATCACAGCGATGCTTTATGTTTATGGCCGCTTCTTGAGCAAGCAATTGACAACATCAATGCATTCTGACCAAGTCTTATCCCCTTTTTTCAAATATGGCCTCATCAAGTACCACATGATCATCTGCTACTTCATGTACATTGCAGGTAACTCTGTATTGGGAATGCAAAACTCTTGTTCTTCCACTAGCTTTTGTTTCTTCATTTCCTCATCAAGGAGGACTTGTAGCAACTGGTTACTCTTGATCAGAAACTGGTTAGAGTTCTTTGTTTTGGAGATGAGATGCTTTATGTATTTTGTCCTCTTCTTCCTTGTTATTATGACTGGTTCTTGTTGGATACAATTTTCTAATCCTCAGTGGTGCAATGAACTTCATGTCTGTTTGTCATATATTTGATGAACTCCAAGTGTTGGAACTATAGTCAGTACTTCAGGCCATTTGCAGTTGCACTTCACAGTACATATGAATTGGATCTTCCATGCCTCATCCTGTTCTACAAAGCTAATGCAATATTGTCATTTTCTCATTGCAGGATTTGTGTGGTTTATTTTGACTTTGAAGAAGGGAATGTACCAATATCAGTTTGGGCAGTATGCTTGGACCCATATGATTTTGTTTGTTGTCTTTGCACAATCCTCCTTCACTGTGGCCAACATATTTGAAGGCATTATCTGGTATGTTTCTTTGTATTTTCTCTGATTGAATTTAGCTCCTCGATTTGGTATTTTTTGTGCTGGATTCATCTCTTTGCACAGGCAGGAGAACTTTATACTTTATTCTTCTTTAGTTTCAACTGTTTGAGACAAATTGCTTGCCTCATTATCCAAGTTAACAGTTTTAGGCTTGCAGAATTCTGACCTGTAAACTATACTCTCTTGAGCAACAGTACATAGGTGGTTGTCACAATGGTGCAGTTTGTTTTGTCAGTGTTCTTTTTGCTGAGGATGTTTCTCCCTGTGTGCTGCAGGTTTTTGCTTCCAGCATCCTTGATTGTAATCAATGACATAATGGCCTACTTTTTTGGGGTTTTCTTTGGGAGAACACCTTTGATTAAGCTTTCACCAAAGAAGACATGGGAAGGCTTTATTGGAGCATCCATTACAACTGTTTTGTCAGCTTTTATTGTGCGTTCTCTCCCTTATTCTAGTTAAGATTGTGGGTGTAAAAAATACTACTGTTTTGTTTCTCAAGCTGAACATGCATGATTAGTATGATTGGAGGTCATTTGGTCCACTACAGTGGTCTCTTGGCCACTTATGTACACCATTGCTTGGAAATGCAACTTGATGTTTTGGTAATCATACTCGTTTATGCTTGGTTGTAAAGAGGACTTGGCAGTTTGATGACTTTGTCTTCATTGGAACATGCTCTCATTATAAAGGCTGAAGCTGTGGAGTACATGGGGTGACTTCTGTAAAATGTTGTTGGATGGGTTTTGGGAACTATATGAGTGTGAGCATGTAGGACTAAGGCCAGTCTAGTAAGGTCAAGGCAAAAACTCTTTTGGGTATTGTTACTTATTGATCTGATGAAAGAGGAGCTTGATGATGATTTGTGGACTTCATGTGACAGTTGGCATATGTAATGGGTCAGTTTGAGTGGCTTACTTGTCCCCGCAAGGTATGTTCCCTCTTAATCTCTCCTATCATCTGATGCTCTGTTTTATCTGTGCTAGATCCTAGTGTAGCTTAATATCTTACTGCATCAACTGTAACTATGTGATCAGAGTTTGTGGTTGGGGATATGCTTATATTGTAAAGGGATGATTTTGACACCAAGTAATTATGTTCCAGGATTTGTCTACAGGTTGGTTACACTGTGATCCTGGACCCCTTTTCAAGCCAAAATATTACACACTCTCTTCTTCAGTACCAGATTGGGTAAGGTCCTTTCTTGCCACTTTTTCTTCAACTGTGCTGTTTCCTTGTGATGTCACTTGTTATTTGTTTGGCCTTTTGACAGCTACTACAACAAGCTTGCATCAGTTTTCTTGTAAAGTAAATGAAATTTCAGTGAGGAGTGAATCCTGTTGTTATGGTGGATGTACAGACATTGGATTGAAATGGCTTTGAGCTATTTTCCTAATTTGTTTTAATTGATTGGCCTAGTCATCATTCCTTGGAGATCAGTTACATGAGTGTTGACAGGAGTTTTTATCCTTAAGCAGCTCAATTAAGGTTAATCTACAACCATCGGTAGACCAGACAATGAATCAGAATAGCAACTCCAACTTTCTATTCTAGGGTAAGAAAGTTAGAGTTGCTATTAGTGTGGGTAAGACTAAATTAACTGGATGTGTGACTGCAGTAACCACTGACCATGCATAAGGAAGTCTATCACAAAGCAATGACCTTGTACTCTCTGAGGAAAAACTGTTTGACCTTAACTAGCACAAGTTTTCAATCTGAAACAGCAGTTTGGAAATTATGTGACACTTTGTTAGCTATCCATGGAATTGCATGTTGAGTATGGTCTCTTACATCACTGGAGTCTGGTGAATATGGCAGTTTCCTTGGGGAGAAGTGAGCGTGATGCCTGTTCAAAGGCATGCAATAGCCTTTGGATTGTTTGCCTCAATTGTTGCTCCTTTTGGTGGCTTTTTTGCAAGTGGTTTCAAGCGTGCCTTCAAAATCAAGGCATGTCCCTTAAACCTCAGCTGCACATTATTTCTCATTGACTGCTAAGTGAAAGAAAGTAGTGTGTTGATAGTGCCACAAGCACCTGTTCCTCATGTGAATGAAATTATGGTGTCTTAGTTTGACAAGCACCCAGCAGAAGAGTTACTCTGTTATCAATGTTTTGGATCTTTTCTCTGTGCACATTTGACTTTATTGTACATCTCCTCTTCTAATGTTTCTTCCTGTGGGATCACAGGATTTTGGAGACAGCATCCCAGGTCATGGTGGCATTACAGATCGTATGGATTGTCAGGTACATGATTTATGCATATAAAGTCCCTCTACACTAGATACTTTAGGGGGTTGCTTGAAGTTTAACAAGCTTGATATATTTTTTCGTTCCTGAGGGTGACACACAAAGCTTGTCATATTGTAAAGAGGTCAGCATGCAGGCACATTAAAATGTACAAGCTGTGTTACTTCCAAACAGCTTGAAAATTCCAGGCTTATTTGACACATTCACAGGCTCTTGTTTTGTGCATTTTCAGGCCCACTTTCATTTTAAAACTAGCATCATAAGAGGATGCAAACTGTAAAAAAGTCCCATTCAGGAAGGATTTAGAATTACACTGACATATCAAACTCTATGTTGGCAAATTTTCTGCAATATTACTAAAATACTGTCTGAGTAGTACTGACCTGATATTGAGTCATCCTTCAATTAGACTAGAGAAGCAATTTAATAACTCTTGTTGGGCCACTAAACAAACATCTCCAGCAAACTACTGTCTACCCATCATGAAATAGACTACTGAGGAGATGCTTGCTATGTTTGGTCATGCAGATGGTAATGGCAGTGTTTTCATACATCTACTACCAATCATTTATTGCACCTCACCATTATTCCACTGATTTCTTCTTGAATCAGGTTGAGTTTAATTTTTTCACTTTGCTTTGTTTGTATTTTTTTCTCTAGTGATGAGATATCTTCAATTTGCTCATGATCCAACTCTGATTGTCTTGTTAAGCCTTCGTGATATCATTTTTGTTGGATGGAATGTAATGGACCTTCTTTATTTTGGAGCTTTCAGGACAACCATATGCTATCAAGCTCTTCAGTTGCCCTATTATATGTTGCATCTATCAGTGAATTCTAAGTTGCAGAGTTTCCCACAACTTATTTGATGTGGGCCGTTCTTACTCATAATCTGACAGGTTTACAGTTAATTGATTGGTGATAAGTGCATGGGGTCCTTCTGCAACATGACTTATTATCTAAGTGTGCTCAAATGTTTGTGTGTGTACAGATACTGGTAAATCTGACTCTGGAAGAGCAAATAGACCTCTACCGCCAGTTAGGAGATATTTTGAACACTAGTCAACACAAATTGCAATCGTGATCTGGTGCTATCTTACTCTCCCTTCCATCCTTGTGCTATCAAATCGATTAAAGCCTTCATAGTAGGTATGTTCAGACTTCAAGCAGAATTTATCAGTTGAGAATTTGAGCTCGAAGCTACATGAACCCAGACTCCCTTGAAAAGGGAATCTTTGTAAATTACTTGGCACATAAGCCTTCCAAAGAGTCAATGATGAACCTGTTACATAGAAACAAAGAATCCTTATGGGTTGTTGTTTGAAGGCAATTTATGTGAATATTTGAGTAGTTGTCTACCAGCTGCTTTGCAATTTCTGTACATACTTTTGGCATTGCTGGTTAACCATCAAACTTCCTCAAAGAAAGATCATGCTCAGAAAGTTCTTGATCTTGTTTCTCTCTCCATTTTGCCCTCTTTTCTTGTTCTGGTTGTTTTCTTATCTGCATCTTGTATTCTCACACTTTTTTGTGTTCCTCTTTCTTTTTTGGTTTCCTTGAATCTTCTCTTTTAGATTATTCCTGAGCTAGCCAGCATCATGACTTGAGTTTTTGTGCTGCTGCTGGTCTTGTGACAAACTCAGTGCATTATTGGTTAACGAATAATGCTCAGAATTGCCTCCATCCACCTGCTCCTGGGAGCTAATGAAGTTAGTAGGGATATTATGGTGACTGGCCAATACTGAACATGTTACTGTCAGTCTCTGAACAGGTGGGTGACTGGGGGACTGTCACTGTTCAAATGGCTCCTTGGTTTTGATGTTTTTTGGTGTCTTATCTGTTCTCTCTGTTCTTTGCTATTGTGTTTTCTTTCTGTCTCCTTTTTCTTGTTGTGCTTTCAGATCTGAAATCTCTATAGTCTTATAAGGAAAGTATGTTTTTTAATGTTTAGAAGCAACCTGAAAAACTTTGGGGTTTCTAGTTTTTACCATGGTACCACTGTAGGTGCTGGTTCACCAAAGTCCACATGTTTTGGGGTTTGTTGGGCAGACTCTTGTGAAGGTGCAAGTTAACCTTTGAATGTTGAACACTTCCATGGCTGTGAAAGTTACCCAGATGTGGCCAATTTTAAACTCAATATTCTGTGGTGGCTATATGGCTTCTCATGCCATCTCTGGCTCTCACAAATTTGAACTACAATACTACATCTGAAGATAATGTTTCTTCTTCAGACTGGGTCCCAATGCAACCGCTGGGTTGGAATCCCCAAGTGATACAAAGGTCCATGTTTCTTCTTTAGACTGGGTCTCAATCCAACCATTGAATTGGAATCTTCAGGTGATTCAAAGGGTGCATGTTTCTTTTTCAGATTGGTTCTCAATTCGACCATTGGACTGCAAGTGGGAATCTCCAAGTGAGCCACAGGGGCACTGTTGGATTGGAATCTAGAATTGATTTTGTTGATGCAATGACGAATTAACTGAAAAGGAACACCCCCGGCCCCAAACAGTTTGTCTCTTGTGCCTAATGTTGTAGGGGGAGGTTCCTGTAGAGTTGGTTCTCCCGAGGATGTGAGCCCAAGGGTGGTTCTGGTCTCTTGTGCCTAATGTTGTAAGGGGAGGTTCCTGTAGAGTTGGTTCTCTTGAGGATGTGAGCCCGAGGGTGTTCCTGGACCTCAGGAGAACCCATGAGTACAGGAATCTCCATTCACATAAACTACTGTATTTTTGTAGGAATGCAGGAACATTTGAAAAGAGGAGGTTTTTCCCCCTGATGTAACACCCTAGGGTTCTCCTGCCAGGGGAGATCCTTCAAAGACAGTAGTAGTTTACAGGATGGAGGAAAATTCTCCCAAGAGAATGAATATGGCCTTTGGAATGATTTTGTCAGCCTTGCCTACCAAGGCAAGGATATTGTGTTTAGATCCATTATAGAGTATAGTAGCTTAAGGGATTTTGGCCTGAGGTAGTAGGTCTATTTTTATATGAGGATTATTGAAAGATGGATATTTTGGCTTGTGTTGAAACTTGAGATTAGCTATAGAGTTATGATATCTTGAAGGATTTTGGTTTCTTACAGAGGATTTTTTTGAAGATTATATTTTTGGATGGGGAAATATTTGAATTTTCATAATTCTTCTTTTGCCCTAAGATACTTTTTAATGTAAATGGCAAGGCCAAAGTGTGACACACCCCTTGTTTTCACATGGCTCAACTAGGTGAGAAATTTCTCCTGTGAGCCAATGAACTAAATGAGCCAATGGAAAAATGAAAATGCCAAACTTTTATGTTCTCTGGATTTATCCAGAGTCCATAGGTTCAAACCTCTCAGCACATAATTCTTGGCATCATGTATGTATGTTTATGCTATCTGATAAAATAACTAGCTCTTCCAAGCCTAGCTACCCTCACTCGAAGTAGTTATTTTTAATTACCTATGTAGACAAAGAATTGTACATGATAACAAGAATTATACATGATAACAAAAATTATGTGATGCACAACTTAAAGTCATGGACTTCAATTTTATATTCAAATAATAAATATTAGAATGTGATAAATGGTAGAATTTCGTGGCTGGGAAAAAAGTTTTAGATTTGCGGAATGGACTTTAATAGTTAATTAAATATTTCAATTTTAAGCTTCACTTTGAAAATGTGAGAAATAGACAAGAATAATTGTAAATGAGATGGATGTTTATCAATCTAATAACATTTTTTATAGTCATCTTAAAATTTTATTCTTAAAAATTAAATTTACATTATGTTTCAAATACATTTTTTGCAACACACCCTAACAAAACTTCCCTTTCACTCCCTTTCAAAACGAAGCTAAATAAATTTTAAATTAAAATTTCAAAAAAATAATTAGCAGAAAATTTCATATTAAAAAAGATCATAAATAAAAATAAAAATGATAATAAACTTATTTTTAAAAAAGAATGAGAATAGTCTTGGATTAATTCAGGGGAAAGCCATGGAACCAAGGCATTACACCCACAAACCAAGGGCAGAGCCCAAGGTCACTGGGTGTAATGCCCTCCATACTGGCAGGAATGCTTGCTGTGCATTTCAAAAAAGGAAATGCATTATTTTGGCCGCCCGCCAACTTCTTTTGTGTGCAATAAAGCCCTAAACCCTAGGGTGGGGTGCATCTCAAAATAAAGGGCCCAACTTGAGTAAAATATTTACCTCACCTTAGTTATCAAAATTTTAAAGGGTATGGAAAGGATCCAGATCTCAAGGCCAGTTCTCATACAAGAGACAACCAAGGATCTGAATATCAGTTCAGACATCACTGAATTTGATATTCGTAGGTGTTCAAAGTATCATACCTGGGTGATACTCGAATAAACTGAATGCAAGCCTCGTTCACTCTAAGGGCGACTTTTAGACGAGGGTCCAAGGTCCAGGGACCACTGAATTCAAGCAATCTTATTAGTCGAAAGCTTTAAATTGGTCCCAAGGCCTTTAGACAAGGGTCCAAGATCAAAAAGTGGCAAATTGAGGCTAAACCTACATGGCACCTGTTTTGGAGGGAAAATCAATTGGTTGGGACCAAGAAAACAGTGCTAAAAGGAGAGCTCCTGATTTGGAGAACCAAGAATCAGGCTAGGGACCAAGGTACTCTAGTCCAACTCAAGGATTTAATTTGCTTCAAATCAGTCCAAATTGGTTCCTAGGAAATTGGACCCTCGTCTAAAGTGCGCCTAAGTTGCTGATTCTAACTTGAATGTAGTATGGAGGTTGGCTATCACCCAACTTCCAGTTTTTGCAAACCTAGCTCTTGTTTATAAACATATGAATTTGCATGTAGTTCAGAAATTGATCTAACACACAAGTCTTTTCCTTGTCCTTTCCACTTCTTCCTTTTAATTGTGTTCTTTTGCAATAACATTAACCTAAAGGTTTCTTAGAAAGATTTTATATTTTTTCACACCATATGTAAATCTTACTGGAAAATGATACAAGTTGTAACCAGGTTTTTTTTTTGTTTTAATATCACAAATTTGGCAAAAATTTCCAATTTTCTTATTAAAAAATGCCTGCATTTACATAGGGAAAAAAATTCCAAAACTCCCTCAAATGTTTTGTGAAAAAAAAAATAAAAAAATTGTCCCAAAAAATCATGGGTTTGAACCAATACACATGCATAAATCCCCAAGTTCTTACAAGTTCTTCTTGATGAAAGGACAACATACGATTAATTTAACACTCCTTTCTATAAGGGCTGGTTTTCCAAAAGATGTAAAAGGAAATGTTAAATTGATTAAATATTAATAATAACCAAACAACATTTGCACATCATATTTTTTTCAAGTTGATTACATGTGGCTTAATGGTTGACTATGATGCCCTTCATGTAAACTCATTGTGATGCAAAAACATTGTCCAAAGTTGATGATTCAAAATGTCTCCACAATGAACATTAATTGAAGTCCACTTTTAACTGGAATTGTAAGCTCAACTATATTGTGGGAATGAATGTAAATTCACAATTTTCAAATATGATATGGTCATATACACTAGCATCCTAATTCCAACTTCGTTTAATGCTCTTGAGTCTTTTAGGAGCCAATATGGACGAAACATATTATAGCTTGCAAAATCTCAATGGGTTATGACCATCATCAATTCCACAACTTGAAATTGTAATGCCTTTCCTTTGTTCTCCAATTGAAAATAAGTTATATTATCTTAATTTGTGGATTTGATTTGCCTCTACAACCATGGATATAGGTAACTAGGTTTCAATTTCATAATTTACAATCCATCTTAAAACTAAATTGCAAAATGGTCTTAAAATTTGTTGGGAGTTTTTTCCTTTTTGCATTTCTTGGTTGTCCAATGGATTTATGATTGGGTGCTAACTTTTTCATTACAACTTGAATGTTTTGCACACCATTTGCACTTAGTTGAACCAATGCCCTCCCATTTTCAAGTTGCTAATCCTTGCAAAATGCACAATAATATTTTTTAAATTCACCTTGCTAACAGGTTAATATCAACTTTGAATTGTTGAATTAATATGTATCTTTGAATGACAATGTGTGATTTGAAAATGAATTTAAAGGAATTAAAGGAACTAGAAGGACATGAAAGGTGAACTATTTGGAGACATGAAAACTTGACTTGAAAATGAAACATTTGAAAGGACTTGAAGCACATGTTTGGTGTTATTAAAATTCAGAAATAGGAAAAACACAAATCAAAAGACACAAACCAAGAAACACAAAACAAAAAAAACAAAAATCATTCTCCTTTTGTCATCTCCTCATATGTAATTGATGTGAGACCATGCAACACTTCATGACCTAACAAAATGTTTCTTGTTAAAATTACACTCAACAATATTTGCTAACACTACACTCAATGACTTACTAACACTACACTCAACTACTTATTAAAACTAATTTAAAGATGATTGCTTGCTACCAATGACACAACTATTTTCATTAATAATTATATTCATCCTCAAAAGTTGTTCTATAATCTTTGTCCTTTATGAGATAGAGCCAACACATTATTCAACATTCCTCACATATGGGCATTTCAACACATTTAAAGAAGTGAAAGTTTTTATAACTTCAATTTCCAACTTTTTGATTGTGTGATGGCAAGAAAGCAAGTTGACATCATAGGCCCACTTCACGTTCAGGCTTGAACCACAAGAGATCTCCCATCCAATTCAACCTACTCATGTCTTCAGCCAACTTGAAGCCATAATATTTTGTATAGGGTTAGGAACCCCATTTTCAAGAAGACCTTTAATGACTGGTTTCTGACTCTGATTGGGTAGATAGTTTGATTGGTCCAAGTGGGAAAGTTTCTATCTTTGAGTGATTTCATTGAAGTTGAGGATGTGTTGCTAGAAGACAATGCAAAACTCATCTCTGATTGTGGGTTTTTTTTAAAAGAAGAAAATTATTGATTTGCTGTTTGTATTTGAGCTCCAGTTGTATAGATGAATAAATGTTGCGTGGTTTCAAGTTTTTTTTTTTTCACCTTGTTTGTTTCATGTACTTAGAATTTTGGTAGTTTTTGTCCTTGAATTGGTGCAAAAGCAATTTGCAAGTGACATTTCAGAAATGTGGTACTTACAGTGAAATATAGTTGGAGTTTAAAGTTCAATAGCTTTGCAAATGGTTGTATTGAAACATAGTCCAAGTACGATTGTTTACATACTCTACACAAGCTCACGAATATTGACGAATATGCTTCATTTTATTGGTGAACTATTCACACTAGAATCGGGCTTGGGTTGAACCCAAAATCGAAAGGCCTTATAAAAGCTATACTCATTGGACCCGGACCCAAAACTGATGGGCTTAACATTTTGAAAATATGCCCTAGACCTGGAACCGGCGGGTCTCGCATATTGGAAAAAAAAGAAGGAAAAAAGACCCGGACCTTCCGAATCTACTAAAAACCAAGAACCAGCCAACACTGGTTTGAACTGGGGACCTTATCTGAAGACCCATGGTCCTAGAATGGGCTGTACCAGGGAGCCATCACACCTTAACAAACATTATTTAAGTTGGGAATCTTAGAGAAAGTGTAAGGCACTTTTTCAAGAAAAGGCACCATACACTTTTGTAAGATCCCTGTAAGGACTACAGATGGGAAGTTCTGCTACGTCCCGGCCCGGCCAGGCCAAATACAAAGACAAAATTTGGAAAGTTCAAATTACGGTGACCCAAAGGACAAGGAATATAAGCCTAGCAGGCCCAACAAGGCAGTTCCTTTGTCCAAAGAAATTGGGTCTTCATTTGAGGAAGGATTCTTTTTTGGGTACAAAGCCCAAGAATTCAGTGTTAAAATATGGCCACAATGAACCAGCACCCACCAGCACTCTATGAAGGATGAATGATAAGTGATCAGGAAACAGTTTTCTGTTGGGTTCCAGTTCCCTAGCTAATCATGGTGATTAGCTCAGTTGCTTTTTCTACCTACCTACTAACAATCCAGAAGCAAGTTGTTAGTAGGTAGGTAGTAAAAGCCCATCTACTTACCTAGTAATTACCTATTTCTTACATATCTACCTATGTATGAGACCTATTTCTTACAGAATTGGTTACCAAGGTGAAACCAAAATTTAACTCAGTTGAGGTTCATCCAGAACTGAGTAATAATGGGCATCCAGTGGATGGTGCCTTAATGGGTGCTGGTTCACTGTGGCCAATAAATGCCACCCTCTCAGCTCTCATTGGCCCAATGAATCCGTATCCGCTCTCTGCATGGATGGAAATGTCATAACTATTCTTTATATGGATGAAAAAAGGACCTCTCAATACTCATTAAGGATGACGGTTATATCCGATAGCCAACAAGAGGGTGCTGGTTACTGGAAATAGTCTGGGTGCATCCATCCATGGCTCAATTATTCCCAGTGCATTAAAAAGGTTGTGGGGGGAGGAAAAAAAAAAAAAAAAGGAAAAAAAGAAAAGAATGGAGAAGCTAAACTACGAGTGGAGATTTAGTGTAATAAAAATAAATTTTATCCGTAAATTTATTTGTGTTATTTATTAATTTAGTTTTCCTACGACAGAACCGAGGCAAGCTTCAGGGCCGAAGTATCGGCCCAAACGGAATGTTTGGACATTACGGAATGGAACTTCATGGGCCGGGTGATTACAGCAAGGGGGGGTGGGGTTCATTCCTGGTGGAATGTCCAGGAAGCTTGTCGAATCTGTGCATGGAACTTGCTTCTTCTACCCTCCAAGCGGCGAGCTCTCGACGGCTTTCTTGCGTTCCTTCTTCGCTTGTTTGCATCGATCTCTCGTCTTCCTCGTGGTCAGTCTTTTACAGGGCCGGTGGTGTCGGGAAGGGAAGGGAGACGATAAGAACGACGTGCTTGTGAAGAAGAAGAAGGTGCAAGAAAAGCCTTGCCAAAATAACCATGGGATTGAAGGAAGATTTTGACCAGGCGGCCAAGGATGCGCTCACACTACCTGCTTCCACCACCAATGACGACAAGCTCGTCCTCTACGGCCTGTTCAAGACGGCCACCGTCGGCAAACCCGAAACGAGCCGTCCTGGAATCTTCGACCAAAAGGGACGGGCCAAGTGGGACGCGTGGAAGAAGGTAGAGGACAAATCCAAGGATGAGGCCATGCAGGATTACATTCTGAAAGTGACGCAGCTTAAGGAGGCGTGACCAGATGTATGCAGGTTTGCGTCCCCGTATGTCGTCTGTATGTGTATCTGTGTGTGTGCCTATGTTCTTCGCCGACGGCGGCTCATTTGGTACTATGTTTTCTGTTAGCAATTTCTGAAGAAGTGAAGAAAGGGATCGTCGTATTGCGTAAGTACCTGGATCAGGAGGCACAGATGGATTTGCAGGGAATAGTGCTTTGATTCAATAAGCCTGACTTGTAAAGATGCAGAATAAATGATCATGAGATTGACACCACTGGCTATGGCTGTTTTGGTTCTCGTTTTTGCTGCTGTGGTCACAGAGAGATCCTCCATTCAGCATTCTCAACAAGAAATCCATTTCTGACGTTTGTATGTACTCTCCTCACATGGATATGTCCAAATCAATTCATCCTGGTCATGTGAACTTCTAGCCAAATGGTCTGGTCTCATGCATCTTGAGACATGTAACCAGATACTTTCCAGCAGCCTGTAAACATTTGTAGGCTGCTGCCGCTGGTGGCTCAGTCACAATTCCATGTTGTTCCTGATCATATCAGCTGGTTGCTTCATCTTAGTTTCCATTGTCAACAATTTTCGGTTGTTTTCGCAGACAGCTTATATCTTGCAGTTTTTGTGAGCAATGATGATTCTTAGTTTCCCAGCTGGTGTGGTCAAGTTAAATACTCCATCCCGGACGGAGAGATTGTTTCAAAAAGAGGAAACAAGGGTCATAAGCATCATCCCCCCCATCTATGGAGCTGCCAGCATCATATGATCTAGAGTATGGTTTTGGGCCATGTACAGTGCTGCTTGTGGATGCAGCTCCAAGAAAAAACCCCAACATATTTGACAGGTACTTACATGATTCTATGGACTAGTTTGTATCTGCATTCAGCAGCTCCATATGCAACTTTTTTGTTCCCTTCCTTTTTTTTCTTTTTTTTTCTTCCTGTTCTTCAGTCCTTATTCTAGGAGTTTTTCTTTGACTTGAAAAGGAAAAATTCTTCTCCACCTTGTCCCAGTTTCCTGAATGGTGGGTGTTGAAGATTTCTGAGATTTCTCAGTACTCATGAGAGAGTTATTCCCTTCCTGCACATGAATTTGGTCCTGTTGTTAGCTCTTCTTGGATGGGTTGTAGGCCTTCTTTTGAATATGTTACTCATTAATTTTTGAGAGATGGTTTGTTGGCTCTCTCTATAAGGGAGGGACTATGATCTGTTGTTTTCATTTGGTCCCACATTTTGAGGGATGTTCACCAACTGTCACTGTGGACCTGCCTGTCCATTTTCCAAGAACTTCATGGAACATTTCTTTGTTTTAACTGCTGCTGGTTTGAACTTGTCATAAGGGGCAGAATCAAATGTTACAAGCAGCTTGTTTACATAAGCAGCCACACAGGTGACAGAGTAATTAGTAATTACTTAGATCCCTCGTATCCTGAAAGGTTTGTGAAGTGCATAATTGTCAGATGTTTTCTGTGTAGGTGAAGTTTCAATCTGCACTGGAGGTTTTAATTTTCCCCTCTCTCAAACGACTTGATCTAAAATAAATCTGTCCTATTCTTTCTTTGATATAATGTATAGAACTTATTACTGCATCTTTTGGCAAGTTAGAGATTGCTCTCTCAGCTTCTATGATGCCCGTAACTTTTATTGCAGGGCTCCAATGCAAGTACAGCTTTCTACACCACCATCTTTCCATATTTTGGTTTCCAACAGGCAAACTGGATCTGAGCATAGATGAACACTAATTTGGGTGAACCCGCACCTACACTGGTACCATGGAAAAACTCAAATTTGTTTTTGGGTTTCTTCTAAACATTATCAATGTCGCATCTGCCTAAACTAAACTAGGGTGTTCAAGTCCAATTTTGACATTCCCCCAGTTAAATATCACCACTAAAGATATAAAGATTCAAAATGACAGGAGGTTAGCTTTTGATTAATAGCGTTCAAATTGACATTTCCAAGAGGATGTCAGTTGAACAAAAGTAACAAGCCTTGAAGGCATTTTTTAGAGGCATATATTATGAATCGGATATATTTGACGAAGTACTTTTACTGTCAGTTTATTACACTATCATGGGCATTAAAAAACAATCTCCAATTTTCAAGAATGAATAAATTTTTTGGGTTATTTTTCTGAAAGGTTGACATTTTAAAAAAATTAGCACGTTTCATCTTTTCACACTTCCATTAGAATTCAGAAATAATAAAACGAGTAGAAATCATTTCAGATGGATTGGCTTTTGGCCCCTATCCACACAACTTGAAAATTGACAATTGTCAGTTTTCAAGAAAGGAAAAAAACAAACTCCCTTGATGGGAATTCGGAAGGCTGGAGTCTGGATAATCTCAAATTGTAGAAACCTATTTTGTCCGTTGGATCTTAGATATTGAGACCATTGAACTCAACATGTGTCATCCCTTAAGAGTGAATCGCATACGGAGAGGGGGAAAGCAGACCCCTTTTACTCAGTACATTGCACGACATAGCTTGTGGGGGGGGGGGGGGGGGGGAGGGGGGGGGGGGGGGGGTCCACAGAATGGGTTCCCCTTTCCTCGCAAAACTGCCATTTAAAGGGCTGGTCCCACTTTGAACTGGGTTCTGGCAGCTTTTGTGG
>Ga0116227_10001313_pt1 | contig 54803 bp, 47 predicted proteins | sample S1TSphgellanicum_FD_89693 | JGI IMG/M metagenome (GOLD analysis project Ga0116227, IMG submission 89693) | Host-associated microbial communities from peat moss isolated from Minnesota, USA - S1T2_Fb - Sphagnum magellanicum MG | ecosystem: Host-associated > Plants > Peat moss > Unclassified... | reverse complement strand
TGAACACCGCCTCGTGCGACGGCTTGGCCGCGCGCCTGCGCGAGCACTACCCGCAGCTGCGCGTGAGCACCGGCTCCAACGATCCGGCGGGCTTCGACCTGGTGGTCAACGGCACGCCGCTGGGCATGCGCGAGGGCGATCCGCTGCCCTTTGACATAGACCGCATTGCCCCCACCACCTTCGTCGGCGAGGTGGTGATGAAGACCACCTGGACGCCGCTGCTGCAGGCGGCTCGCGCCAAGGGCTGCCCGGTGCAGGTGGGTACCGACATGCTGTTCGAGATGATTCCGGCCTACCTGGAATTCTTCGGCTTCGGCACGGCGACGCCGGAGGAACTGCGCCAGGTCGCGCAGCTGGAGTGATGCCAGGGGATCTCTAGGCCAGGAACACCGCGGAGCTGGCTCAGCCAGGCCGCAGGTGTTGCCTCCTTGCAAAAGGGGTTGGCGAAGACACGCAGTGCGCAGCCCCGGGGGGTCAGAGCAAATTCCGCATCGCGTGCGTGGTCTCGCGCAGCACCGGCAGCACCCGGGCCACGGCATCCTCGCTGCTTTCGTGGCCCATGGGCATGGTGACGTTGACCGCGCCCACCACGTGGCCCTTGCCGTCGCGCAGCGCCACGGCCACGCCGCGGTAGTGCAAGTCGATCTGCTGCTCCGACATGGCGTAGCCCAGGTGCCGGATGCGCATCAGCTCCACATGCAGGCGCTCCTTGCTGGCCACGGTGTACGAGGTATAGGCCTTGAGCGTGTGTGTCTCCAGCCAGGCGGCGATGTCCTCGGGCTCGCGCTGCGCCAGCAGCAGCATGCCGGCGGCCGTTACCTGCGCCGGCATGCGCGCGCCCAGCACGAAGCCGGTGTTCATCGCACGGTTGGCGCCGCTGCGGGCGATGAAGACCACGTCGTCGTCATCCATCACGCTCAGGTAGGCGACCTCCTGCGTGCCGGTGGTGATGCGCTGCAGGAAGGGCTGGACGATGCGCGCCAGCCGGGACGAATCCAGGTACGCCTGCCCGAGGCGCAGCACGCGCGGCGTGAGCCAGAACAGCTTGCCGTCGGTGCCGACGTAGCCCATGTGTGCCAGCGTCAACAGGTGGCGGCGTGCTGCCGTGCGTGTCAGGCCGGTGAGCTTGCCGGCGTCCGAGGCGTTCAGGCGGGTGTGGGCGGTATCGAAGGCTTCGAGGATGCGCAGGCCTTTCTCGATGCCGGCGATCCAGTCGCGCTTGTCGAGCGGGGTGGGAGAGGTCATGGGCGCCTAGGAGTAACGCGAGTTACGGACGATCATCGCACAGGGTCGGTCGATCATCGTACGCATGGGCGGCGCGGTGGGTTCTTGCGCGGGGCCATGACCCGCAGAATCCGCGCCTGAGCCCCCTGGGCGAACGATCAACGACCAAAAACAGAGCAAAGCGGCCTCGGCGCGGGAGACACAAGGTGACGGCAAAGATTTTCAACGGCTACTGCCGGCTGCTGGAGGCGGTGATGGCCGCCTGCCTGGCCCTGATGGTGCTGATGGTGTTCGGCAACGTGGTGCTGCGCTACGGCTTCAATTCCGGCATCTCGGTGTCGGAGGAGGTTTCGCGCTGGCTGTTCGTGTGGATGACCTTCCTGGGGGCCATCGTCGCGGTGCGCGAGCACGGGCACCTGGGGACGGACATGCTGATCAGCCGCCTGCCGGTCTGGGGCAAGAAGCTGTGCCTGGTGGTGGCGCACCTGCTCATGCTGTGGGCCTGCTGGCTGCTGCTGACCGGCAGCTGGCAGCAGATGATGATCAACTGGGATGTGAGCGCGCCCACCACGGGCGCCTCGGTGGCCCTGTTCTATGGCGTGGGCGTGGTGTTCGGCGTGTCGGCGCTGGCCTTTCTGCTGCACGGCCTGTGGCGTGCGGTGAGCGGCCAGCTGCGCGAGGATGAGCTGGTGCAGGTGCACGAGTCAGAGGAGCAGGGCGACATCGACCGCATCAACGCCGAGCTGGCGCAGCGCGACGCCCACGGCGAAGCCCCTGCGCGCAAGGAGGGCTGAGCCATGACCATCGCGATCTTCCTCGGCTCGCTGCTGGGCGCCATGGCCATCGGCGTGCCCATTGCCTTCTCGCTGCTGCTGTGCGGCGTGGCACTGATGTGGCACCTGGACCTGTTCGACGCGCAGATCCTGGCGCAGAACGTGATCAACGGTGCCGACAGCTTCCCGCTGCTGGCCGTGCCCTTCTTCATGCTGGCCGGCGAGGCCATGAACCAGGGTGGCCTGTCGCGCCGCATCGTCAACCTGGCGCTGGCGCTGGTCGGCCACATCCGCGGCGGCCTGGGCTACGTGGCGATCATCGCGGCCTGCGTGCTGTCGGCCCTGTCGGGCTCGGCGGTGGCCGACGCGGCGGCGCTGTCGGCGCTGCTGATCCCGATGATGGTGGCCGCCGGCCACGACCGGGCGCGCTCGGGCGGGCTGATCGCCGCGGCCGGCGTGATCGGGCCGATCATCCCGCCTTCCATCGGCTTTGTGATCTTCGGCGTGGCGGCCAATGTCTCCATCTCCAAGCTGTTCCTGGCCGGCATCTTCCCGGGCATCCTGATCGGCCTGTCGCTCTGGCTCACCTGGTGGTGGCTGGTGCGCAAGGAGCAGGTGGCGCCGCCGCCGCGCCGCAGCACGGGCGAGGTCTTGCAGGCGCTGCGCGAGGCGACCTGGGCGCTGCTGCTGCCGCTGATCATCCTGGTGGGGCTGCGCTTCGGCGTCTTCACGCCGACCGAGGCGGCGGTGGTGGCCGCGGTCTACGCGACCTTCGTCGCCACCGTGGTCTACCGCGAGCTGAAGCCCTCGCAGTTGTACGGCGTGCTGGTGTCGGCCTCCAAGACCAGCGCGGTGGTGATGTTCCTGGTGGCCGCGGCCATGGTCAGCGCCTGGCTCATCACCGTGGCCGACCTGCCGGGCAAGCTGGTGGCGCTGCTGCAGCCGCTGATCGGCAGCCCGACGCTGCTGATGATCGTGATCATGGTGCTGGTGATGGCCGTGGGCACGGCCATGGACATGACGCCCACCATCCTGATCCTCACACCGGTGCTGATGCCGGTGGTCAAGGCCGCGGGCATCGACCCTGTCTACTTCGGCGTGCTGTTCATCATCAACAACTCCATCGGGCTGGTCACGCCGCCCGTGGGCACCGTGCTCAACGTGGTGGCCGGCGTGGGGCGCATGAAGATGGACGAGGTCATCCGCGGCGTCATGCCCTTCGCCTATGCGGAGTTCGGGATGATGTTCCTCATGGTGCTGTTCCCGCCCCTGGTCATGTGGCCGGCCAAGTTCCTGTACGGCTGATGCATACGGCTGATTTCCCCGCTATCCAACCCAAGGAGACTTTCATGAAGCGTTTCTTCCTCAAGACCGTGCTGGCCGCCGTGGCCCTGGCCGCTGCCGGGGGCGCAGCCGCCCAGGACATCAAGGCGCGCAGCATCAAGTTCGCGTTCCAGAACCAGACCGGCCACCCGCAGGCCCAGGGCGCGCAGAAGTTCGCCGACGTGCTGGCGCAGAAATCCGGCGGCAAGCTGCAGGTCAAGCTGTTCCCCGGCGGCGTGCTGGGCGGCGACCTGCAGACCGTCTCGGCCCTGCAGGGCGGCACGGTGGAGATGACGGTGCTCAACGCCGGCATCCTGACCGCGCAGGTCAAGGAATTCGCGGTCTATGACTTCCCTTTCCTGTTCGCCAACCCGCAGGAAGCCGATGCCGTGACCGACGGCCCCTTTGGCCGTGGCCTGTTCACCAAGCTGGCCGACAAGGGCCTGATCGGCCTGGGCTACTGGGACCTGGGCTTTCGCAACGTCACCAACAGCAAGCGGCCCCTGCAGAAGCCGGAGGACCTGGCCGGCCTGAAGATCCGCGTGATCCAGTCGCCGATCTACATCGACCTGTTCAACACCCTGGGCGCCTCGGCCACGCCCATGCCCTTCCCCGAGCTGTACAGCGCGCTGGACCAGAAGGCGGTCGATGGCCAGGAGAACCCCAACACCACCATCCTGGCCTCCAAGTTCGGCGAGGTGCAGAAGTACCTCACGCTCACCCGCCACATCTACAACCCGCAGGCGCTGATCGTTGGCAAGAAGTTCTGGGACAGCCTTTCCGCCGACGAAAAGCGCCTGGTGCAGGAGGCCGCCGCCGAGGCCACCCGCTTCCAGCGCGAGGTCTCGCGCGCCCAGGCCGACGAGGCGCTGGACAACCTGAAGAAGGCCGGCATGCAGGTCACCGAATTCTCTGCCGCCGACATGGCGCGGCTGCGCGACAAGGTCAAGCCGGTGATCGACAAGCACACGGCCGCGGTCGGCGACGCCACGGTGAAGGAGCTGATGGCCGAGATCGCCAAGGTGCGCAAGTAACGTCTGTGCGGTCCCCTGGGGAGGGGCTCATGCACGCCCGATGCTCGGTGGGCAGCTTGGCTCACCGTGTTCTCTTTGCCTGACCCGAGGTTGTGCCCCATGCATTCCTTGTCAAACACCTACCTGGGCTGCGTCGCGGCCATTGGCCTGTCCATCGCCCTGCTGGCTGGCTGCGCTGGTGTCCCACCGGTCACACAAGCCGCCACGGCCGCCGTGCCGGCACAGGTCGAACGGCTGGATATCTCCGTGCGCAAGCCGGCCTTCGGTGGGGCCTCTTTTGGTGATGTCGGCCCGTATGAATTCGTCGCTGGCGTGGCTACGGTGCGGCTCGACCCGCGCGACCCTGCCAACAAGCGCATCGTTGACCTGGACCGCGCCGTCAGCGCGGATGGCTGGGTGCGTTACCGCACTGACGTGGCGCTGCTGCGTCCGGTACGGGCGCAGCAGGCGTCCGGCGCGTGGATTGTCGAGATCGCCAACCGGGGCAACAAGCTCGCGCTGGCGCGCCTCAACGAAGGGGCGACCCAGTTCGACACCCAGGCCCAGGCGGGCCATGGCTGGGCGATGCGGCAGGGCCATACCCTGGTCTGGGTCGGCTGGCAGGGTGACGTGGAGCTGGGTGCGCAGGGGCGTACCGTGGGCACCCGCTTTCCGGTCGCGACCGAGCAGGGCCAGCCGATGGTCGGCACCAGCGTGGAAGAGTTCATCTTTGACGACGCGCAAACCATGGGCAAGGGGGTGCTGGTCTATCCCGCAGCATCGCTCGAGCGTGAGCGAGCCTCCTTGAGCGTACGCGCGCGGCCATCGGACGCCCCGCAGCCGCTGCCGGCGACCGCCTGGCGCTACCTGAGCCCGACCGAAATCGAAATCCAGCGCCCGTCCACTGCGGACGGCGGCGCGATCTACCAGTTCATCTACCCCGCCACCGCGCCCAAGGTGATGGGCCTGGGCCTGTCCGCCATGCGCGATGTGGTGGCCTTCCTCAAGTCCGGCCAGGCCGATGGCGCGGGGCAGCCCGGTCCGCTGGCAGATCTGCCACCGCGCGTGACTGTGGCGCTCGGCATCTCGCAGTCCGGGCGTTTCCTGCGCGACTTCATCTGGCAGGGCTTCAATGCCCAGCCGGGCGGCGGTAAGGTGTTTGATGGCGCCATGCCGGTGATTGCCGGCTCCCGCAAGAGCTATGTCAACGTGCGCTGGGCCCAGCCTGGGCGCTATTCGCGGCAGCATGAGGACCACTACTTCTACGGTGACCAGTTCCCCTTCAGCTATGCAGTCACCCGCGATCCGCTGACTGGCCGCAGTGACGGCATCTTTGCGGGCTGTGAGGCGCAGGGCGTGTGCCCACGCCTCATGCACCTCGACAGCAGCCTGGAGTTCTGGCAGGCGCGCGCGGCGCTGGTGGTCAGCGACGGCGAGGGCCGGGCCACACCGTTGCCAGATCAGGTGCGCGCCTACCTGATGGCCGGCACCCAGCACGGCCCGGCTACGACACCGGTGACCGGCATATGCCAGCAGCCCAGCAACACGGCCGAACAGGCATCGCTGGTGCGCGGCCTGACGGCCCGGCTTATCGAGTGGTCGCGCGACGGCGTGCCGCCGCCTGCCAGCCGCTACCCCGCACTGGCCGATGGCGGCCTGGTGGCAGCCACGCGTCCGGCCACCGGCTTTCCGGACCTGGCCCCGCTGGGCGTGCGCTTTCCGGAGGTGCTCAATGAACTGGGGGTGATGGACTACGGCGTGGTGCCGCCCCAGGAGAACAGCGCGCGCCGCTACCGCGTGCTGGTGCCGCGCACCGACGCGGACGGTCAGGACATCGATGGGGTGCGACTGCCCGACGTCGAGGTGCCGCTGGCCACGCATACCGGCTGGAGCCTACGCAAGGCCGGCTATACCGAGGGCGACCTGTGCAGCATCAATGGCACCCAGCTGGCCTTTGCGCCGGATGCCGCCGCACGTAAGGCCGCGCGTGATCCGCGCCTCTCGGTGGCCGAGCGCTATGCCTCGCGCGAAGCCTATCTGCAGCAGGTGCGCGCGTCGGCGCAGCGCCTGGCGGACCAGGGCTATCTGCTGGCTGAAGATGTCCCGCGCTGGGTCGCCAAGGGCGAGGCGCTATGGCAGCGCGCCAGCGCCGCACAGTGACCGGCGCCTTCGGCGCATGATGCAAAATTCGGCTGCGGCTCGCACCTTGGGGGTGCGAGCCGCAGGCTTTTCGGCCCCCAAATCCAACGTTCCATGAGCAGCATCTTCGAAGGTTTTCTTTCCACCCCTGAAGCACTGGAGGCCTTCGGCGAGCGCAGATTCGTCGACGCCATGCTGCGCTTCGAGGCCGCCCTGGCGCGGGCCCAGGCCCAGGTCGGCCTGATCCCCGAGGCGGCGGCCAAGTCCATCGCCGACACCTGCAAGGTCGACCTGTTCGACGTCTCCAAGATCGTGCGCGAAAGCGCGCGCGCCGGCAGCCTGGCCATTCCGCTGGTCAAGGCGCTGAAGGACACGGTGCTGCTGTTCAACAAGGACGCGGTCGCCTCCACCCACTTCGGCAGCACCAGCCAGGACGTGATCGACACCGCCACGGCGCTCGTCACCCGCGACGTGCTGGACCTGATCACCGCCGATGGCCGCAAGGTGGTCGAGGCGCTGCTGGAGCTGGCCGAGCGCCATGCCGCCACGCCCGTGCTGGCGCACACCCTCGGGCAGCCGGCCTCGGTCATCAGCTTTGGCTGGAAGTGCGCGCAGTGGGCCGCGCCCGTCGCGCGCAGCCTGCAGCGCCTGCAGGCCACCGCGCGCGAGGCGCTGGCCGTGCAGCTGGGCGGCGCCGTCGGCACGCAGGCGCAGATGCGCGGCAAGGGGCCGCAGGTGGTCGCGCTGGTGGCTGCCGAGCTCGGCCTGGCCGCACCGGATGCGCCCTGGCACACGCAGCGCGACGTCTGGGTGGCGCTGGGCTGCGATATCGGGCTGCTGGTCGGCAGCCTGGGCAAGATCGCCGGCGACCTGGCGCTGATGGGCCAGTTCGAGGTGGGCGAGGCGGCCGAGCCGCAAGAGGCGGGGCGCGGTGGCTCGTCTGCCATGCCGCACAAGCGCAACCCGGTGGCCTCCATGGTGGTGCTGGCCGCCGCACGCCGCGCGCCGCAGCGCGTGGCCGCGCTGCTGGCGGCCATGCCGCAGGAGCACGAGCGCGCCCTGGGCGCCTGGCAGGCCGAGCTGGCCGAGTGGCCGCAGCTGCTGCAGTCCGCGCATGGCGCGGTGCGCGCCCTGGCCACCACGCTGCCGGGCCTGCAGGTGCATGCCGGGCGCATGCGCGCCAACATAGACGCGCTGCGCAGCGAGCTGCCGCGCGAGGCCGCCGATGAATGGTTTGATCCCGCGCTGGCCGAGCATTCCGCCGGCCTGGCCCGCGCCCAGGCGGCGCGGCTGCGCACCCTGATGGACAACTTGTAAACACGTTCTGAGGAGACCGAATTGAGCGACCGTGACACCGACTACCAGGACGGCATGAAGAACCGCCGCCGCGTGCTGGGCGACGCCTGGGTGGACAAGGCCAGCGCCAACATCCACGACTACAACGCCGAGTTCCAGAACCTGATCAGCCGCTACGCCTGGAACGAGATCTGGGGCCGCCCCGCGCTGGGCGACAAGACGCGCCGCTTCATGGTGCTGTCGATGATGCTGGGCACCCACGCCTATGAAGAGTTTGCGATGCACGTGCGCGCCGCGCTCGACGGCGCGCCGGATTCGCGCCTCACGCCCGACGAGATCAAGGAAGTGATCCTGCAATCCGCCATCTACTGCGGCGTGCCGGTGGCCAACCATGCCTTCGGCATCTTCACGGGCATCCTGCGTGAGAAGGGCTTTTTGCCTGCCGCCAAGCCGGCCGCCTGACATCCGTTCCAAGGAAAGACAAGAATGCCCGCTCTGCATTTTGAAAAACAAGGCACAGGCCCGGTCCTGGTGCTGAGCCACGCGCTCGGCTGCGACCTGCACATGTGGGACGGCGTCGTCGCCGCGCTGGCCACCCGCTTCACCGTGCTGCGCTACGACCACCGCAACCACGGCCGCTCGCCGCTGGTGCCGGGCGCCTTCTCCATCGAGGACCTGGCCGACGATGCCGCCGCGCTGATCCGCGCCGAGGCCGGCGGCCCGGTGTTCTTCGCCGGCGTCTCCATGGGCGGCATGACCGCGCAGGCGCTGGCGGTGCGGCACCCGCAATTGCTCAAGGGCATCCTGATCGCCAACTCGGCCGCCTACTATGCCGACAAGGCACCCTGGCAGGCGCGCGAGGCGCGGGTGCAGGCCGAGGGCGTGGCGGCGATTGCCGATGGCGCGGTCGAGCGCTGGCTCACGCCCGGCTTCGTCTCCACGCCGGCCGGCGCGGCCCAGGCCGCAGCCCTGCGCGCCACGCTGGTCGCCACCGATGCGGCCGGCTACATCGCCAGCTGCAACGCGGTGGCGGCGATCGACTTCCGCGACAGCAACCGCCGCATCGCCGTGCCCACGCTGGTGCTGGCCGGCAGCCAGGACCTGGCCACGCCGCCGGCCATGTCGCAGGAGATCGCCGGCGCCATCCCCGGCGCGCAGCTGCAGACCATAGACGCTGCCCACATCAGCCCGGCCGAGCGCCCGGCCGACTTCGCCCGCATCACCACCCAGTTCGTCGAAGCCCACGCATGAAAACCGCACTCGTCCTGAACGGCCCCAACCTCAACCTGCTGGGCACGCGCGAGCCGGCCGTCTATGGCTCGGCCACGCTGGCCGACGTCGAGAAGCTCTGCCAGCAGGCCTGTGCCGCGCACGGCCTGGCGCTGGATTTCCGCCAGAGCAACCACGAAGGCGAGCTGCTCGACTGGCTGCACGCCGCCGGCCGCGCCGAGGCCGCCGGCACGCTGGCCGGCGTGGTGCTCAATGCCGGCGCCTACACGCACACCAGCGTGGCGCTGCACGACGCCATCAAGGGCGCGGGCGTGACGCTGATCGAGCTGCACATCTCCAACGTGCATGCGCGCGAGGCCTTCCGCCACCACTCCTACATCTCGCCCGCGGCCAAGGCGGTGATGGCGGGGTTTGGCGTGGCGGGTTATGGCCTGGCGATTGCCGGGCTGGCGCAAATAGATGGAGCCCGTTGAGTTAGCGCACCCCCAGGCTACGCGCTTCGCGTCTGCGCCAACCCCCTTGCAGGGGGCACATCCTGCGGACTGGCAAAGCCAGATCCGCGGATGTTTTGGTATGGCCTGCTCCGCGGCCTCCGGTGTGTTTTGACGTGGGCGCGTGGTGAAAAGCGCTTATTCCCAGTCCGGCGCCGCGAGGGATTCGCTCAGGAATTCGACCATGCGCCGCACCTTCAGCGACAGGTGTTGCCGGCTCGGGTAAAGAGCGTGTATGCCCAGTTCGGGTATGCGGTAGGCGGGCAGCACCTCCACCAGGCGGCCGGCGCGCAGGTCTTCGCCAATGATGAAATTGGGCTGCAGCGTCAGCCCCTGGCCCGTCAGCGCCACGGCGCGGCAGGTATCGCCCGAGTTGCTGTGCATGCGCGGGCGGATCGTCACCTCGTGCGGGCCGTCGGCGCCTTCGAAGTGCCAGGCGTCGCCGTTGGCGCTGTACGAGTAGGCGATCACCGGGTGGTCGGCCAGATCGGCCACGCTTTGGATCACCGGTGCGTGCGCAAGGTACCGGGGCGAAGCGCAGAGCACGATGCGCGTGCTGGCCAGCCGGCGCGACACCAGGGTCGAGTCGGGCAGGCGTGCGATGCGCACCGCCACGTCGTAGCCGTCCTCCACCAGGTCCACCACGCGGTCGCTCAGCTGCACGTCCAGGGCCACGTCGGGATGGCGTTCCAGAAACCGGCCCCACAGCGGCGCCAGGCACAGGTTGCCGAAGCTCACCGGCGCGTTGATGCGCAGCCGGCCGCGCGGCTGCACGGTGGCGGCGCTGGCGGCGGCGTCGGCTTCGGCCAGCTCATCGAGGATGCGGCGGCAGCGCTCGAAATAGTCGGCACCGGCGTCCGTCAGCGACAGCCGGCGCGTGGTGCGCTGCAGCAACCGGGTGCCCAGGCGCGCCTCCAGGTCCTGGACCAGGCGCGAGACCACGGCCTTGGAGCTGTCCAGCCGCTCGGCGGCCTTGACGAAGCTGCCCATGGTGACGACGGTGGTGAAAGCTTCTATCTGGCGCAGCGGGTCCATGGCAGGGCAGGGGAAATGGCAGGTGGATACGATGGAGTGTGAACGAGGCGCTTCGTTCACCCCCTATCCGCCAGTACCAGGAGATCCCCCATGACCGCCCCCCTGAAGATCGACTTCGTCTCCGATGTGTCCTGCCCCTGGTGCGTCGTCGGCCTGGGTGCGCTGGAGCAGGCGCTCGCGCGCATCGGTGACGGCGTGCAGGCCGAGCTGCATTTCCAGCCCTTCGAGCTGAATCCGCAGATGGGCGCCGGCGGCCAGGACATCGCCGAGCACCTGCACGAGAAGTACGGCTCCACGCCCGAGCAGATGGCGCACAACCGCGAGGCCATTCGCCAGCGCGGCGCCGCCGTGGGCTTCACTTTCGACATGGGCGCGCGCCAGCGGGTCTACAACACCTTCGACGCGCACCGCCTGCTGCACTGGGCCGGTGAGGAGGGCGACCGCCAGCCGGCCCTGAAGAAGGCGCTGTTCAAGGCCTATTTCACCGATGGCGAAAACCCCTCCGACCACGCCGTGCTGGCGCGCATCGCCGGCGAGGTCGGGCTGGATGCAGAGCGCGCCCGCGCCATCCTGGCCAGCGACGAATACACCGCCGAGGTGCGCGAGCGCGAGCAGTTCTACCAGCAGCACGGCATCCGCGCCGTGCCGGCCATCGTCATCAACGACCGGCACCTGATCTCGGGCGGCCAGCCGGTCGAAGTGTTCGAGAAGGCGCTGCGCGAGATCGCGGCGGACGCCGTGCGGGCCTGATGGGCCCAATTAAAAAGATAGCGGGAGGCCGGCGTATACCCTTGTTTTCGGCATGATGAATGCCTGAAACCAAGGATTTGCGCTGGCTTCCTGCTATCTATTTTGAATAAAGCCAAGACGGACATCAGGCCGCAAGCGAGCCCCCCGCCGTGCGCGGGCTCTCGTCCACGCGGATGGAGCCGTCGTGCCGGGTGTAGGTGCCGATCAGCACGCCGCTGGCCAGCCCGTACTCCTGCACCGCCTCCAGCACCGCCTCGCGGCCGGGCGTGTCGCCAAAGTCCGCGCCGGCGGCCAGCGCGAACAGCTGGAAGGCGTAGCGGTGCGCGCCATGGCCCGGCGGCGGGTCGGGCGGCAGCCAGCGTGCGAACAGGTAGGAATTGCGGCCCAGCCGCAGCGCGCCGTCTTCCGGTGGCGGCTGGTTGAGCGCACCCTCGGCCAGCGCGCCGTCTTCCGGCGGCAGGCCGACCACGATGGCCTGCACCAGCGGCTTCGGCGTGGGGGCATCGGCGTCTTCCACGATCAGCACCAGCGACGCCGCGTTCGCGGGTACACCGGTCCACTGCAGCGGCGGCGACAGGCCTTCGCCGTCGGCGGTGTAGAGCGCGGGGATGGGAGCGTGGTCGGCAAAGGCCAGGCTGCGCACGTCCAGCGCCGCCATGCCGCTGCGCAGGCCGGTGTGGTGAAAGGCCAGCGCGTCAAGGCCGGCACGGTGGTGGCGCAGGACGTGGCCCAGGGCGTCGGGCAGGTTTTCGAGCATGGAGATCTCCTGCAACGGATTTCGGCAACCTTCCATCCTGCTCCTGGCGTTGCAGAAAGCTGTTTCGCCTTGTGTCCGGCCGTCCATCGTTGTGCAGGGCACAACAATCTGTCCTGCTGACGCCGGTTTATGGCCGTTGCAAAGCCTTCTACGATGCACCCACCGCGTATTTTTCCCGGAGAACCACCATGTCTGCCCCGCTGCTTCCCTCTCTGTTCCTCTCGCACGGCTCGCCCATGTTCGCGCTGGAGCCGGGCAGCACCGGCCCGGCGCTGGCGCAGTGGGGCGCCGCTCTGTCGGCCGACACGCCCTTGAGGGGCGTGGTGCTGATGTCGCCGCACTGGATGGCACGCGGCCCGGCCGTGGGCACCCACCCTGCGCCGCCGACCTGGCATGACTTCGGCGGCTTCCCGGCGCCGCTCTACCAGCTGCAATACCCGGCCCCGGGCGATCCGGCGCTGGCGCAGGAGGTGATCGCGCTGCTGCGCCAGGCCGGCATCCCGGCCGAGGCGGACCCGCAGCGCCCGCGCGACCACGGCGCCTGGGTGCCGCTGATGCACCTGCTGCCGCGCGCCGACGTGCCCGTGGTGCAGGTCGCGCTGCCGGCGGGCTACGGCCCGGCCGAGGTGTTTGCCATGGGCCGCGCGCTGCGCGGCCTGCGCGGGCAGGGCGTGCTGGTGGCGGGGTCGGGCAGCATGACCCACAACCTGTCCGAACTCTTCGGCGGCCGGCCGCAGCTCGACGCGCCGGCCAAGCCCTATGTCGAGGCCTTCAGCCGCTGGATCGAGGACGCGCTGGCGCGCGGCGATACCGCGGCGCTGCTGGACTACCGCCGCCAGGCACCGAACGCGCAGCGGGCGCACCCGGAGGAGGACCACTTCCTGCCGCTGTTCTTCGCATTGGGCGCAGCCGACGACGGCGCGCAGCCGCAGTACCTGAGCCGGGAGGTCATGTACGGCAACCTGGCCATGGACTCGATGGTGTTCGCTGCCGCCTAAGGCCCGAAAGTGCAGCAGGCCCAGTTCTGGCAAGGGCTTGCTGCTATGGTTCCTGTATCGCCGCGCCGTGCCGGAAGAAGGCGTCGAACAGCGCCAGCAGCGAGGGGAATTCCTGCGCGAAGCGCGTGCGGTTGACGAAGTAGGCCTCGCAGGCCACCGGCAGGAACTCCTCCAGCGCCTCTGCGCCATAGGCGTCCAGCCAGGGCACGGGGCCGCTGAAGCGCTCGGCGATGATGACCTGCTCCCGGTGCGCCTGGTAGGCCGGCTCCAGCACTGCCAGCCAGGCAGCGCGGGCGGCGCGGCCGCCGCGCGTGCCCATGAAGCCCGGCGGCAGCGGCGGGCAGCCATCGGCGGCGCCGTCGCGCATGTCCATCTTGTGGATGAACTCGTGCACCACGACGTTGGTGCCCTCGGCCACGCGTTCGCCGGCGGCGGCCACGTCCTGCCAGCTCAGGGTGACCGGGCCATGCTCCATGGCCTCGCCCACCAGCGGCTCGTCATAGCGGTGCACCACGCCGATGTCGTCGGTCACCTCGCGCGGCGCCACCACCTCGGCCGCGTGCACCACGATGACCACGAAGTCGTCGTACCAGTCCAGCGCCTGCGCCGCCGGGCCGAAGTGCAGCAGCGGCAGGCAGGCCTGTGCCGCAATGGAGAGCGCCATGGCATCGGTGATTGCCAGGCCGTGCGCACCGTGGAATTCCTTCTGGTCCAGGAAGGCCGCCGCGAGGCGGCGCAGGTGCTGCAGCTCCGCCGGTGCCAGCGCCTGCAGAAAGGGCAGCTGCGCCATCGTGTCCAGCCACAGCGCATCGGGGATGGTGCGTCCACTGGCCAGTGCCGCGCGGCGCGAGGGCAGCAGGGCGCGCAGGCGGCTCCACATGGTTCAGGCCAGCGGTATGCGCACCGCGCCCGCGGCCGACAGGCGCAGCGCCTCGGCGCGCGGGGGCGTGGCCTGCAGGTCCCAGTCGGACAGCACCAGGCGCGCCAGGCCCTGGCCCAGGTCGTGGTCGGCCGGGCGGTGGGTGTGCCCGTGGACCAGCGTGGTGGCGCCAGCGGCTCGGAGCCAGGCGCGTGCGGCGTCGCTGTCGGCATCGGCGTATTCGGCGCCGCTGCGCTTGCGTGCCTCGCTCTCGCTGCGCAGGCCGCGCGCGATGGTCCGGCGCTCGGCCAGCGGCCGCGCCAGGAAGGCCTGCTGCCAGGCAGGCGTGCGCACCTCGGCGCGAAAGCGCAGGTAGTCCACATCCGCCAGGCACAGCGCATCGCCGTGCGAGAGCAGCCAGCGCCGGCCGTGCAGCGCCAGCACCGTGGGGTCGGCCAGCGGCTGCAGCCCGGCCTGCGCCAGGAAGCCGGGGCCGAGCAGGAAGTCGCGGTTGCCGTGCTGGAAGAACAGCGCGCAGCGGCTGGCGGCGGCACGCAATACATCGGCGCAGCGCGCCTCGAAACTGCCGGGCAGGGCGGCGTCATCGCCGATCCAGACCTCGAACACATCGCCCAGCAGGAACACGGCATCGGCCGGTGTCTGCGCCAGGTAGCGCCCAAAGGTGTCGAAGGTGGCGCCGTCGCCTTCGTGCAGATGCAGGTCGGCTACGACATCGACCGTGCGCCAGGCGGGCGGAGCGGCAAGCTCGGCCACCGGGGGCACGGTCGATGTCATGGGCTGGCGCAGTGGCGCTTAGAGTGCTACGGCCTTCTCGATGATGACGTCGTCCTGCGGCACGTCGTCATGGAAGCCCTTGCGGCCGGTCTTCACGGCCTTGATCTTGTCCACCACCTCGGTGCCGGCGACGACCTTGCCGAACACGGCATAGCCCCAGCCCTGGGCCGAAGGCGCGGTGTGGTTCAGGAAGCCGTTGTTGGCCACGTTGATGAAGAACTGCGCGGTGGCCGAGTGCGGCGCATTGGTGCGTGCCATGGCCACGGTGTAGTTGTCGTTCTTCAGGCCGTTGTTGGCCTCGTTGTCGATCGGTGCGTCGGTCGGCTTCTGGTTCATGCCCGGCTCGAAGCCGCCGCCCTGCACCATGAAGCCGGGGATCACGCGGTGGAAGATCGTGTTGTCGTAGTGGCCCTTCTTCACGTAGGCCAGGAAGTTCTCGACCGACTTCGGCGCCTTGGCGGCGTCGAGTTCAAGGGTGATCAGGCCGTAGTCCTTGATATGCAGTTCGACTTGCGGGTTGCTCATGGGAGGAGTCCTTTCCGTTCTGGATGTGATGGAGTGTGGTGGGCGCAGCCCGGCTCAGCGCAGCACGGTGGCCGAGTTGATGCTGACGGGCGTCACGGGCACGTTCTGGTGCGGGCCCTTGTTGCCGGTGGCGACGGCGCGGATCTTGTCGACCACGTCCGTGCCCGAGACGACCTTGCCGAACACCGCGTAGCCGTAGCCGTCCGGGCTCGGCGGGTTGAGCATGGCATTGTCGGTCACGTTGATGAAGAACTGCGACGTGGCCGAGTTGGGATTGCTGGTGCGCGCCATGGCAATCGTGTACTTGTCGTTCTTCAGGCCGGTGGCCTCGAAGGCGAGGGGGGCCTTGGTGGGCTTCTGCTGCATGTCGGGCGTGAAGCCGCCACCCTGGATCATGAAGCCGTCGATCACGCGGTGGAAGACGGTGCCGTCGTAGTGCTTGTCGCGCACGTACTGCAGGAAGTTCTCGACCGTCTTGGGCGCCTTGGCCTGGTTGAGCTCGACCACGATGTCGCCCATGCTGGTGCTGAGCTTCACGCGCGGGTCGGCCGCCTGGGCCTGTGCGGCGGCCAGCAGCAGTGCGGCGGCCACGCCCGCCACGCGACGGGACACGGCTGCGCCGGAGAGGGTGAAGAGGGTTTTCATCAGCCTATGTTTCCTTCAAAGAAAATTTTCCACTGTCCCTGCGTGCGCAGCCAGTACTGGCGCCGCACGGGGCCGGTGCGGGCGCCGTCGGGCACCTCGCCGAAGGTGGTCACCATGGTCTCGTTGCCGTCCTCGCGCCAGTGCAGGTAGGACAGGTCCTTGGTCTGCAGGGGGCGGCCGTGCGCGCGCGCCATGTCCTGTTGTACCACCGCGCGCCATTCCGCCAGCGGCTTGCCGTAGCTGTTGAAATCGGGCGTGTAGAAGGCCATGGTGCGCTCCATGTCGCCGCTGGTCTTGGCGCTGCGCCAGGCTTCGAAGGTGTCCTCGAAGGACTTGCCGGCCGCCTGCGCGGCCTGCTGCGGCACCCAGGTCAGGTGCTCGGAGATCACCACCGGCGTCGAGCGCACCGACACCGTAGAGAGCAGGCGGCGCAGGTCGGGGTTGGCCAGCACCAGGCAACCGTCGGTGGCCAGCGGCGCGCGCGCGAACTGGTCCGGCGGCGTGCCGTGCAGCCAGATGCCGCCGCCGGTGCGGCCGCGGCGCACATCGTAGGGGTTGGGGTAGTTGATCGGCAGCGCCCCGGCGCCATAGAAGGGCTTGAGGCTGCGCGGATCGAGGTTGCTGGTGATGTAGTACACGCCCAGCGGCGTGCGCATGTCGCCTTCGGCGGTCTTTTCGATGCCCGATTTGCCGACGGAAAGATAGTAGTCCGCCACCAGGCGCAGGCCGGTGGCGCTGTTCTCGAACAGGTACAGGCGCGCGCGCGAGGTGTCCACCGCTATCGCATGGCGGCTGCTCGGCGCGAGCCGGGCGAACTGCGAGGGCACGCTGCCAACGGGCGGCCGTTCGCGCAGCGCCTTCAGGCGCAGCTCGGACTCCTGCCGCAACGCGGCCAGGGCGGGCGACTGGCGCGATTCCTCGTCCAGCACGTCGCCCAGCATGCGCACCGGTCGGATGCGCTGGGCCAGCAGATCACCGTAGACCAGTTGGCCGAGCTGGAAGCTGGGGTAGTCCAGGGTGAGCTTCTCGGCGGCAGCGAGCGCGCGGCTGTTCTCGCCCTGGCCGATCAGCCGGTAGACGGCAATCAGCCGTGCCTCGGCCTCGCCGTCGCGCGGCAGCGTCTGCACCCCGGCGGGTGCCGCAGCAGGCCGGCCGGGCTTGGGGGAGGGCTTCTCCGGCCGCGCGGCGGCGGCCGGCGACACCGCGCCAAGCAGCGCCAGGGCGGTGGCCAGAGTGGCCAGGACAGGGACGGCCCGCATCATCGAGACTGGGTGCAACAGGGGGTACCCGGCGCCGGCTGGGTCAGGCCACGGTCGGTGCGTACGCGGAGGGCAGGGGCTGCGGCCGGCTCCTGCCTCAACCGGTGGATTCCTGCACGATCAGCCACTGGTCGCCGGACTTGATCAGCTCCAGCGTCTTGCGGCTGGTGACGTTCAGGGTGTCGGCGCTGTAGTCCTGGCGGAAGCGGGCCGTGGCCTTGTTGCCCTGCACCGTCACGTTCAGGTTGCTGACCACCACCTTGATGCGCGACTTGCCCATGATGCGTGCCTTGCGCTCGGCTTCCCAGGCGGCTCGGGTCTGCTTGGCCGGCGTGCGGAAGTCCTTGGCGTAGGCCGCCAGGTAGTCCTTCATGTCGCGTGCCTGCCAGGCGGCGGCCCAGGCATGCACCGCGGCCTCGACTTCCTCGCGCTGTGCGGTGGCGGGTGCGGCCGCCTCGGTCTTGGCGGCTTCCGGGGCCGGCGCGGGCGATGGTGCCGGGGCTGGTGCTGGCGCAGCGGGAGCCGGTGCTGCCGGTGCGGGCGTGGGAGCTGGAGCAGGCTTGGCGGCGGGTACAGGTGCCGCCGGTGCCGAGGGGGCTGCTGCGGGTGCCGCGGGCGTCGCTGCGGCGACCTTGGTGGCGGTGCCGCGGGCCGGCGCCGGCGCGAACAGGTCGCGGATCAGCGCGAGCTTGGGCGGTACGTTGGTGTTGTTGGCATCGAGCTGCAGTGCGCGGCCGTAGGCCTGGCTGGCGAGCTTGGCGTAGACGTCGCCCATGTTCTCGTGGGCGGTGGCGTAGCTCGGGTTGGTGCGGATCGCCATTTCAAGGGCGGTGCGCGCCTTGTCGTACTGCTTCTGGTTGGCGTAGAGCACCGCCAGGTTGTTGTAGGGCTCGGGCAGTTCCGGGTATTCCTGCGTCAGGGCCGTGAAGGTGGCGATGGCGTCGTTGGGCTTGCCCGATTCGGTCTGGATCACGCCCTTGAGGAAGCGCATCTGCGGGTCGCGCGGGTTGCTGGCCAGGTAGCGGTCGGCCTTCAGCTGGGCGTCGGCGAACTTGCCTGTGCGGATCAGCTGGTTGACGTCGGTGTAGTCGTCGGCCCGTGCCGTTCCTGCGGCCAGTGACAGGCCCAATGCGGCGCAGATGGCGAGGGTGCGCAGAGAAAACGGAAGGGCGGCGGCGCCTGGATGCATAAGGCCTCTGGGGTCGGTGCTGGGGAGCGGCAAGCCCCGGCGCAAGCGGCTGTGGGGCTTATACTGCGGCGAATTGTAGCCGGAGGGTCCCACGCCAAGCGCGCCCCGGGCCCGTCGTCTGCCCCCACCCCTATTGCAAGAAAAAGGCGTTCGCTTCTCGCGCGCGACCTTGTGGCCCGGCCACCGTCTATCTCATGAGTCTGCGCATCTACAACACGCTTTCGCGCGCCTTGGAGGAGTTCTCCCCGATCGAGCCCGGCCATGTCCGCATGTACGTCTGCGGCATGACGGTCTACGACCTCTGCCACCTCGGCCATGCGCGCTCCATGGTGGCCTTCGACGTGGTGCAGCGGTGGTTCCGGGCGTCCGGGCTGCGGGTGAGCTACGTGCGCAACATCACCGATATCGACGACAAGATCATCCGCCGTGCGCTGGAGAACGGCGAAACCATCCGTTCGCTCACGGACCGCATGATCGAGGCGCTGCACCAGGATGCCGACGCGCTGGGCATCGAGCGCCCGACGCACGAGCCGCGCGCCATGGACTACGTGCCGCAGATGCTGGGCCTGATCGAGCGCCTGGAGGACAAGGGCCTGGCCTACCGCGCCCCGGGCGGCGACGTGAACTACGCGGTGCGCAAGTTCCCCGGCTACGGCAAGCTGTCGGGCAAGTCCCTGGATGAGCTGCGTGCAGGCGAGCGCGTGGCCGTGCTGGACGGCAAGGAAGACCCGCTGGACTTCGTGCTCTGGAAGTCCGCCAAGGACAGCGAGCCGGACGAGGCCAAGTGGGCCAGCGCCTACGGCCTGGGCCGCCCGGGCTGGCACATCGAGTGCTCGGCCATGGGCTGCACGCTGCTGGGCGAGAGCTTCGACATCCATGGCGGCGGCGCCGACCTGCAGTTTCCGCACCATGAGAACGAGATCGCCCAGAGCGAGGGCGCGACCGGCCACGCGCTGGCGCGCTACTGGATGCACAACGGCTTCGTGCGGCTGGACAACGAGAAGATGTCCAAGAGCCTGGGCAACTTCTTCACCATCCGCGAGGTGCTGCAGAAGTACGACGCGGAGACGGTGCGCTTCTTCATACTGCGTGCCCACTACCGCAGCCCCCTGAACTACAGCGACGCCCACCTGGACGACGCGCGCAGCAGCCTGAAGCGCCTCTACACTGCGCTGGACCTGGTGGCGCCGGCCACTGGCGTGGCCATCGACTGGAGCGAGCCCTACGCCGCGCGCTTCAAGGCGGCCATGGACGAGGACTTCGGCACGCCCGAAGCCGTTGCCGTGCTGTTCGACCTGGCGGGCGAGGTCAACCGCACCCGTTCGGCCGCGCTGGCCGGCCTGTTGCAGGCGCTGGGCGCTTGCCTGGGCCTGCTGCAGGCCTCGCCGCAGGCCTTCCTGCGCGCCGGTGCGGTGCTGGACGAGGCCGCCATCGCAGCGTTGATCGCCCAGCGCGCGGAGGCCAAGAAGGCCCGCAATTTCGCCGAATCCGACCGTATCCGCGACGCGTTGCTGGCGCAGGGCATCGTGCTCAAGGACACGCCGGCGGGCACCACCTGGGAGGTGGCCGCATGACGATGCCCTGCTTCCTGCCGGGCGCGGAGTGATCTTGGCCGCTACCCGCAAGACCCCGGCCGCCCCGGCCGCCGCCCCGGCAGGCAAGGCCGCGCCCAAGGCTGCCGCCAAGGCGCCGGCCAAGACGGTGCCGGTCGACACCGACGTTCTTCAGGTCTTCACCCCCGACTACTGGCAGGACGCCTGCACGCACCTGGTAGCCAAGGACCGGGTGATGAAGCGCCTGATCCCGCAGTTCGGCGACGCCTGCCTGCAGACCCGCGGCGATGCCTTCACGACGCTGGCGCGCAGCATCGTCGGCCAGCAGATCTCGGTGAAGGCGGCGCAGGCCGTCTGGGGCCGCTTTGCCAAGCTGCCGCGCAAGATGACACCGGCCAATGTGCTCAAGCTCAAGGTCGACGACATGCGCGGGGCCGGCCTGTCGGCGCGCAAGATCGAGTATTTGTGCGACCTGGCCCTGCACTTCGACGCAGGCTCCGTGCACGTCAAGTCCTGGGAGTCCATGGAGGACGAGGCCATCATCGCCGAGCTGGTGGCGATCCGCGGCATCGGCCGCTGGACGGCGGAGATGTTCCTGATCTTCCACCTGATGCGCCCCAACGTGCTGCCCCTGGATGACCTGGGCCTGCTCAACGGCATCAGCCAGAATTATTTCTCGGGTGATCCGGTTAGCCGCAGCGAGGCGCGCGAGGTTGCCGCCGCCTGGGCACCCTATTGCAGTGTTGCAACTTGGTATATTTGGCGGTCGCTGGACCCGATTCCAGTCGACTATTGAGCCCGGCCGCCCGCAGGCGGCCCCCCGCACACCGATCGCAGTGCGCGGAACACAGGAGTACGGCCTTGGCCAAGAAAACTTTCCTCGACTTCGAGCAGCCCATCGCGGAGCTCGAGGGCAAGATCGAAGAGTTGCGCTACGTCCAGACCGAATCGGCTGTCGACATCTCCGAAGAGATCGACCAGCTCGGCAAGAAAAGCCTGCAGCTGACCAAGGACATCTACAGCGACCTCTCGCCCTGGCAGATCACCAAGATCGCACGCCACCCGGAGCGGCCCTACACGCTGGACTACGTGAAGGAGATCTTCACCGACTTCATCGAGCTGCATGGCGACCGGCATTTCTCGGACGACCTGTCCATCGTTGGCGGGTTGGCGCGCTTCAATGGCCATGCCTGCATGGTGCTGGGCCACCAGAAGGGCCGCGACACCAAGGAGCGCGGCCTGCGCAACTTCGGCATGAGCAAGCCCGAGGGCTACCGCAAGGCGCTGCGCCTCATGAAGACCGCCGAGAAGTTCAAGCTGCCGGTGTTCACCTTCGTCGACACGCCCGGTGCCTATCCCGGCATCGACGCCGAGGAGCGCGGCCAGTCCGAGGCCATCGGCCGCAACATCTTCGAGATGGCGCAGCTGGAAGTGCCCATCATCTGCACCATCATCGGCGAGGGCGGCTCCGGCGGTGCGCTGGCCATCTCGGTGGGCGACCAGGTGCTGATGCTGCAGTATTCGGTCTATTCGGTCATCAGCCCCGAGGGCTGCGCCTCCATCCTCTGGAAGACCAGCGACAAGGCCCAGGAAGCGGCCGATGCCCTGGGCATCACCGCGCACCGCCTGAAGGCGCTGGGCCTGGTCGACAAGATCGTCAACGAGCCGGTCGGCGGCGCGCACCGCGACCACAAGCAGATGGCGGCCTTCCTCAAGCGCGCGCTGAACGACGCCTTCCGCCAGGTGCATGACCTCAAGACCTCCGAATTGCTGGACCGCCGCTATGACCGGCTGCAAAGCTACGGCCGCTACAACGACGTGAAGGCCGAGAGCAGCAAGTAGGCTGCGCCCCGCCCACACCATGCCCGCGTCCTGCGGGCTTTTTTTCTGGGGCACCGCATGGCATCTTCCGTGACCCGCTCTTTCGACGAGGCGCTGCAGCGCTTCGCGCCGGCCCTGCCGCTGGCGGTAGCCTTCAGCGGCGGTGCCGATTCCACTGCGCTGCTGGCGGCCTGCGCCGCGCGCTGGCCGCAGCAGGTGCGCGCGATCCACGTGCACCACGGGCTGCAGGCGGCGGCCGACACCTTCGAGGCCCATTGCCGGCGGTTGTGCGAACAGCTGGATGTGCCGCTGTCGGTGCGCCGTGTGGACGCGCGCCACGCGCCGGGCGACAGCCCGGAAGATGCGGCGCGCCGCGCTCGCTATGAGGCTTTTTGCCTCGAAGCCAAGGCAGATAGTGGGCATGGCGCTATTAAAAGCATAGCTATCGCGCAGCATGCGGATGACCAGGTCGAGACCCTGCTGCTGGCGCTCTCGCGCGGCGCGGGAGTGGCGGGCCTGGCCGGCATGCCGGCGCACTGGCGGCGCGATGGCATCGACTACCACCGCCCGCTGCTGGCCGTGCCAGGGGCCGAGATCCGCATCTGGCTGCAGGCGCGTGGCCTGCCCTGGATCGAGGACCCGACCAACACCGACCAGCGCTATACCCGCAACCGCATTCGCGCACGCCTGCTGCCGGCGCTGGAGCAGGCGTTCCCGCAGTTCCGCGCCACCTTCGCACGCAGCGCCGCGCATGCGGCCGAGGCGCAGGGGGTGCTCGACGAGGTGGCGGCGGCCGATTTGCAGGTGGTCGGCAACCCGCCCGCCATTGCCGCGCTGCAGCAGCTGGGGGCGGGCCGTCGCGCGCTGGTGCTGCGGCACTGGCTGCGCACGGTGCACGGCACGGTGCCCAGTGCCGTACAGCTGGCCGAGCTCCAGCGCCAGGTGCTGGCCTGCACCACCCGCGGCCACCGTATCGGCATCAAGGTGGGCGCCGGCATGGTGCGGCGCGAGGGGGCTGTGCTCGGTTGGTACAATCCCGCGGTTTTGGGCTCTCCTGCAGCACGGGACACCACGGCGCGCCAAAACCTGTTGCCTCCTGCGCCGTGAGCCGCTTCCCGTCTTTCGCATCTATTCCATGGCACTGATCGTTCACAAGTACGGTGGCACGTCGATGGGCTCGACCGAGCGCATCCGCAACGTTGCCAAACGTGTCGCCAAATGGGCGCGCGCCGGCCACCGCATGGTGGTGGTGCCCAGCGCCATGAGCGGCGAAACCAACCGCCTGCTGGGCCTGGCCAAGGAGCTCGCTCCGGCCAAGCCGGGCGACGGCTACGGCCGCGAGCTCGACATGCTCGCGGCCACCGGCGAGCAGGCCTCGTCCGCGCTGCTGGCCATTGCGCTGCAGTCCGAGGGCATGCAGTCGGTCAGCTACGCCGGTTGGCAGGTGCCGATCCGCACCGACAGCTCCTACACCAAGGCGCGCATCGAATCCATCGACGACGCCCGCGTGCGCGCCGACCTGGACGCGGGCAGGGTGGTGATCGTCACCGGCTTCCAGGGCATTGACGACCAGGGCCACATCACCACGCTTGGCCGGGGCGGCAGCGATACCTCGGCCGTGGCCGTGGCCGCGGCCATGAAGGCAGACGAGTGCCTGATCTACACCGACGTGGACGGCGTCTACACCACCGACCCGCGCGTGGTGGCCGATGCGCGCCGCCTGAAGACCGTGAGCTTCGAGGAGATGCTGGAGATGGCATCCCTCGGCTCCAAGGTGCTGCAGATCCGCTCGGTTGAATTCGCCGGCAAATACAAGGTGCCGTTGCGCGTGCTCTCCAGCTTCACGCCCTGGGACATCGATATCGCCGAGGAGGCCGCGTCCGGCACCCTGATCACTTTCGAGGAAGACGAACAAATGGAACAAGCCGTCGTATCCGGCATCGCGTTCAACCGTGACGAGGCCAAGATCTCCGTACTGGGCGTGCCCGACAAGCCCGGCATCGCCTACCAGATCCTGGGCGCCGTGGCCGATGCCAACGTCGAGGTCGACGTGATCATCCAGAACCTGAGCAAGGACGGCAAGACCGACTTCAGCTTCACCGTGCACCGCAACGACCTCGCGCGCACCGTGGACCTGCTGCAGAACAAGGTGCTGCCCTCGCTGGGCGCCGACAGCATCGAGTCCGACGCCAAGATCTGCAAGGTCAGCATCGTGGGCATCGGCATGCGCAGCCACGTCGGCGTGGCCAGCACCATGTTCCGCGTGCTGAGCGAAGAGGGCATCAACATCCAGATGATCTCCACTTCCGAGATCAAGACCTCGGTCGTGATCGACGAGAAGTACATGGAACTGGCCGTGCGCGCCCTGCACAAGGCGTTCGACCTGGACCAGGCCAAGGCCTGAAAATCTGCGGCGGCCCGTGGCTGATAGCCACGCGGCTTGAGGCATAATAGCGGGCTAGTAGGAAACGTGACCGAGTGGCCGAAGGTGCTCCCCTGCTAAGGGAGTATGGGGTGTAGAGCCTCATCGAGGGTTCGAATCCCTCCGTTTCCGCCAAGAAGCCAAGAAATCAGCGCCCTCCGGGGCGCTTTTTTCGTTCTACCCACAAATGGGGCCGCCGGCGTTCGAAATGTCAAAAGCCGGAGCATGGCGAGGCGATCAAACAAGCTGACGATCTCGCCGAGGGACGCATCGGATCACCATCGCGCACATTCGCTTCTGCCCTGCTCTGTCCTGCCTTTGGTGCATTGCGGCGAGCTCTGTGGATTGTTTTCTTAGCGTCTGGCGAACTCGCCCTGGCCTATGCCGAGAGCCGATGAGATCGCAAACACGTTCTTGAGGCCTGCTCTAGCAAGCTGTCATCCTCGTCAGGCTCGCGCCAGATGGCAAATACGAGTGCACTGTGCGGCATTCGGGAAACTCCTCGGGCTGAAGCGTACTGGCAGCCAGGCCTGAGCAGGTACAGCACCGTACAGAACACCTCGTTCAGCGCTACTCGCCTGGGGCTGGTTTTGCCGTGATCTTCGGCAACGGCTGGAGGATCTCGAATTGCTCTCGGCGGTTGTCACGTGAAGGGCTCTTTCTCACTCTCCGAGCTTCTCATGACCTTCTGAGGCTTTGAACACGCTCTTGGGCGTACCTCTGGGCCGTACTGAAACGACCGCCGACACATGCCTCATCAGCGAGGAAGCTGCTGCTGTCCTACCGCCGTTGCCAAGATGGCTCCCTACTTGGAGCAGCGCAACCCCATCCTGTGAAGAGGTGTCGTTGGGCGCGGCCTGCTGTAGACCACCTGATCAGATATCACTTCCAGCTGTGGACAGTCTTGCCCGAAGTGTGTTTTGAAATAGTTGACGCGCGCCTCCACAGTGGCATAGGTCGCAGCAGCAATGCCATCGGCCGGATAGTGACAGACGTGTGTCTCCGGGTTGTTAGGCGAACGCAGAATCTGGGGGACAGCCCGGCATGCGGGCCCACCTGATAGCACGACAATTTCCGTAGATGTGACTGGGGATTCTGGCGCAGGAGAGTGGGATGGAGACGTGGATGTGGATTGGGATGTGGATTGGGATGGGGATGGATTCGGCACTGCCGTAGGCGTCGTACAGGCGCTCAGCAATGTGGCGGAGAGAAGCAAAAGAACGTAGTGATATCGCATGGAATGTCTTGATAAAGATGACTTGAACTGTTGCGCAGAATGAGAGCTGAATCGCCCCAGGCTTCACTGAAGCCGGCTGGTTCAGGCCAAGCCGCCGTTGTAGCGGTCTGGTTGGGGCGTTCCCGGCAATAGTTTGCCTCAGCTTCTGCAGGCACGACATACCCGGTGAGTTCGCCGGGGCGATGGCGGCTGGACTATGACAACCATTCGAGCGTTGCGAATTCCACCGACTCCTTGCTCTTTTACGGTGCGCGGCGATGGATCATTCGGTTCGGTAGAAGCCTTTGGTCGTCCCGGCTTGACGACTTCGCGTCGCCTGAGCATCCGCTGTGGGTCACCTAAGGGCTCGCCAAAGAGCACTCCCTGAGTTGCAGCGTGACGCACCAGCGCCCTTGCTCACCAAGCAGCACTCCCCAGCCTCAATCAAGTCGGCCTCATCAGTGCAGTCCCCAAGAGGGCCGCGACGTCGAATTTCAACAGTCTGCTAAACACGCGTCATCGCGGCGCCGATCGCCAGCTCTATGCCGCGCACCATGTCGGCCAGCGGCAGTGCCGGCGAGCCCTGCTCCGGCAGCCAGGGCAGGTGCACGAAGCCGGCTGGCGGCGCATCGGGCTGCCCTGCCAGCGCATGCAGCAGCGCGTAGAAGACGTGGTTGCAGACGAAGGTGCCGGCACTCAGGGACAGCTCCGCCGGCAGGCCTGCCGCGCGCACCGCGGCCTGCATTGCCTTGACCGGCACCGTGGCGAAGTAGGCGGCCGGCCCGCCGGACGCCACCGGCCGGTCTACCGGCTGCGCTCCTTGGTTGTCCGCGATGCCCGCGTCCTCCAGGTTGAGTGCCACCCGCTCGAACGAGATCGCCGCCCTGCCGCCGGCCAGGCCCAGGCAGAGCACCAGCGCGGGCCGCTGCGCCTGCAGCAATCCCAGCAGGTGTTCGGCGGCGCTGCCGAAGGCGGTGGGCAGCGCGGCGCCCACCACGCGCCGCCCGGCCGTGCGGCGGCCATGCAGCGCCCGCGCCACCTGCAGGCTGGGGTTGTCCCGGTTGCCGCCGAAGGGCTCGAAGCCGGTGACCAGCACCGGTGCCGCGCTCATGCGGCCTCCGCGCTGCAGATGCGGTTGCGGCCCGCGCTCTTGGCGCGGTAGAGCGCTGCATCCGCCCGCCGCAGCAGTTCGGCCGCCGGCTGCGTGCCGTCGGCGCTGGTGGCCACGCCGGCGCTGATGGTGATGCGGCCGAAGACCGGGTCTTCATGTGCTGCCACGGTGTCGACCAGTTCCTGCGCGATGGCGGCGGCACCCTGTGCGTCGGTGTCGGGCAGAAGCAGCACGAACTCCTCACCGCCCAGGCGCGCCGCGGTGTCAGAGGCCCGCAACCGCTGGCGCATCAGGTCGGCCAGCGCCTGCAGTACGCGGTCGCCCACGTCGTGCCCGAAGCGGTCGTTGATGCGCTTGAAGTAGTCCGCATCCACCAGCACCATGCTCAGGGGGCGGGCATGGCGGCGCGAGGCGGCCAGCTGCGGCTGCAGCACGTCGTCGAAGCCGCGCCGGTTCAGCAGGCCGGTGAGCGGGTCGCTGCGGGCCTGGCGGTCGAGCGCGCGGTTGGCTTCCTCCAGTTCGCGGGTGCGCATCCGTACCTGCTCCTCCATGGCCTCGTTGGCGCTCAGCAGCCGCTGCGTCATGCCCTGCAGCGCGGTGGAGAGCGCTGCCACCTCGCGGTTGCTGTCGAGCTGCGGGATGGCGGCGCCGGCATCGCCGCGCTCCACCCCGCGTGCCGCGCGGGCGATGGCGGTGAGCGGGCGGCTGATGCGGCTGGCCGCCGCCCAGCCCAGCAGTGCCGCGACGGCGGCGGCCAGCGCGGTCGTGAGCAGCAGCCGGCCCACGGTATCGCGCACGTCCGCCAGTGCGATGTCCACCGGCTGGCGCGCCACCACGAGCCAGTTCAGCTCAGTGCCTGGCAGGCCGGGCGGCAGCTGTACGACCGATGTCAGGTAGTCCCGGCCGCCGGGCCATGTCGTCACGCGGGTCACGCCTGCAGAGGTGGCAGCGTCGCGGAGCAGGAGTTCTCCGGGCAGGCGGAAGCCTTCGGCGCGCAGCTGGTCCATGTCGCCTCCGGCCTCGAAGACCAGCCGGCCGTCGCGCGTGAAGAGCATCAGGGATACGTCTTGGTCGGTGTTGTCTCCGGGCAGGGCCAGCGCCAGGATGTCGCCGGCCCAATCCCAACTGGCCTGGATGCCCAGCACGCCGATGGTGCTGCCGTTGAAGCGGATCGGCGCGGCCAGGTCGAGCAGGCGACGCGGCGCCTGGCCGCGTGCCGCATCGGCGGCCAGCAGCGTCGGCGGTTCCGCCGCAAAAGGGCCGAGCAGGCCTTGCGTGAACCAGACCTGCTCGTGCACGTCGGGCTGCAGGCTGGCGTCGCCGGTGGCGGCGTGCAGGCGGCCGAACACATCGGCCACGCCCACCCACAGGTAGCTGGGGTTGAGCGCGTGCAGGCGCCTGAGCAGCTCGCGCGCTTCGGGCGAGGACAGGCCGTGCTCCCAGATCGCCGAACTGCTGGCCACCACGCGGGTCTGCTGCACGCGCTGGCGGACATTGGCGGCGAGCATCCGGGCGGCGTTGCCGGAGATCACCTGCAAGGCCAGGTTGGCCTCCCCGCGCACCCGGGCGACCAGGCGCTCGCCGATGGCCAGGCTCAGCACGCAGGCCACGACGACCACCAGTACCCCGACGGCAACGCCGATCTGGGTACGCAGGCTGGGGGGCGAGGAGGGCATGGAAGTGATGGCGGTGGGGTTTTGCGAGTTGGTGGCGGGCGTCGTCTGCGCCGCACTGTAAGGCCTGTGACCATGCGCGCGGGGATTTGCTACGGTTGGCAACCCTCTTCCGGGGTCGGCCCCTGGCGCGGCTACCATCGCGCTTGGCCGGCCGCAGGCGCCGGATTGGAGAACACCATGCGCTGGGAAGGCAACGAGCAATCGGACAATGTGGAAGACCGGCGGGACCAGGGCGGTGGTTTTGGCGGCGGAGGCGGCTTTCCCATCGGTGGGCGCAGCATCGGCCTGGGCACCGTGGTCGTGGCCTTGCTGGCAGGCTGGGTCTTCGGCATCAATCCGCTGACCGTGCTCGGGCTGTTGAGCGGCGGCTCGCCCGCGCCGCAGGTGCAGCAGCAGGGGCCGGCGCATGCGCCGCCCAAGAACGACCAGCAGGCCGCCTTCGTCTCGACCGTGCTGCGCAACACCGAGGTGGTGTGGGGCCAGCTGTTCCAGGCCCAGGGCGCGACCTACCACCCCCCGCGCCTGGTGCTGTTCCGGGGCGCGACGCCCACGGCCTGCGGTACCGGGCAGGCGGCCATGGGGCCCTTCTATTGCCCCGGCGACAAGAAGGTCTACATCGACCTGGCCTTCTACGACACGCTCAAGAACCAGCTCGGCGCGCCGGGTGAATTCGCGCAGGCCTACGTCATCGCGCACGAGGTCGGCCACCACGTGCAGGACGAGCTGGGGATTACCGCCAAGGTCGATGGCATGCGCTCGCGCCTGAGCCAGACGCAGAACAACGCCATGAGCGTGCGTGTGGAGCTGCAGGCCGACTGCTTCGCCGGTGTCTGGGCCTACCACTCGCAGCAGTCCAAGCACTGGCTTGATCCGGGCGACATCGAGTCCGCGATGAATGCGGCCGAGAAGATCGGCGACGACACCCTGCAGCGCTCGGCCGGCCGCGCCGTGGTGCCCGACAGCTTCACCCATGGCTCCAGCGCCCAGCGCCAGCGCTGGTTTGGCGCGGGTTACCAGAGCGGGGACATGCGCAGCTGCGATACCTTCAATGCAAAGAGCCTGTAGGTAAATGGGGCGCCAGCCCAGGATGCACGAGGGCCTCGTGCTATTCAAATGAGAGCTAAGGGCCCGCGCGTCGCCTGAAAAGGGGTATGTCGCTGCCGTTTTTTGCAGCAGTGCGACAATAGCGGGCTACATGACGACCTCTTTTTCGAACCTCGCGCTGGCCGAACCGCTGGCCCGCGCCGTAGCCGAGATGGGCTACGAAAGCATGACGCCTATCCAGGCGCAGGCAATTCCAGTGGTGCTGCAAGGGCGCGACGTGATGGGCGCCGCCCAGACCGGCACCGGCAAGACGGCGGCGTTTTCGCTGCCCTTGCTGCAGCGCTTGCTCAAGCACGAGAACAGCTCCGCCTCGCCGGCACGGCACCCCGTGCGCGCCCTGGTGCTGCTGCCCACGCGCGAGCTGGCCGACCAGGTGGCCCAGCAAGTCAAGCTCTATGCCAAGTACACCAACCTGCGCAGCGCGGTGGTGTTCGGAGGCATGGACATGAAGCCGCAGACGGCTGAGCTCAAGCGTGGGGTCGAGGTGCTCGTGGCCACGCCTGGCCGCTTGCTGGACCACATCGAGGCCAAGAACGCCGTGCTCAACCAGGTCGAGTACGTGGTGCTCGACGAGGCCGACCGCATGCTGGACATCGGCTTCCTGCCGGACCTGCAGCGCATCCTGTCCTACCTGCCCAAGACCCGTACCACGCTGCTGTTCTCGGCCACCTTCTCGCCCGAGATCAAGCGCCTGGCCGGCAGCTACCTGCAGGACCCGGTGACCATCGAGGTGGCGCGCTCCAACGCCACCGCCTCGACGGTCGAGCAGCATTTCTTCAGCGTCAGCGACGACGACAAGCGCCGCGCGCTGCACCAGATCCTGCGCCAGCGCGGCATCAAGCAGGCCTTCGTTTTCGTCAACAGCAAGCTCGGCTGCGCCCGCCTGGCGCGCGCGCTGGAGCGCGAAGGCCTGAAGACCACGGCGCTGCACGGCGACAAGAGCCAGGACGAGCGCCTGAAGGCGCTCGACGCCTTCAAGAAGGGCGAAGTCGACCTGCTGGTGTGTACCGACGTCGCCGCGCGCGGCCTGGACATCAAGGACGTGCCGGCGGTGTTCAACTTCGACATCCCGTTCAACGCCGAAGACTACGTGCACCGCATCGGCCGCACCGGCCGTGCCGGCGCCTCCGGCCTGGCCGTGAGCTTTGTCGGCAGCGGCCCGAATGACGCGCGCCTGGCCGCCGACATCGAGAAGCTGATCAAGACCAAGTTCGAGATCGAGCCGGTCGAGTTCGACGACGAGCGCCCGCGTGGCCGCATCAACGACGGGCGCCGCCTGTACCGTGGTGAAGGCGAAGCCGCCGAAGCCCAGGGCGGCAGCCGCCGTGAGGTGGTGCGTGAGCCGCGCGAATCGCGCGAACCACGTGAGCAACGCCCGGCCGCGGGGGAACCGCGTGCCGTGCGCGAGCAGCGCTACATCCGCGCCCCCTCGGCCCCGCGCGATCCGTTCTTCGAGCAGCCCTACGAGTCCGGCGCGCGCGAAGAGGCGCCGGTCTGGGAAGCCGCCGCCAAGGCCGCCGGCCCGCGGGTGTCGGCCAACATCAAGCCCAAGCGCAAGGTGGCGGCCCTGTTCAAGGCGGCCCAGCCGACCACCTGAGTTCCTCCTGCATACCTGGCCGCGTACGGCCAGGTATGGGAGAAGGAGTCACCGCTCTGCAGGCAGCCTTCTGAGGGTCTTGCCGGGCGGGACTGATTTTTGGAAAAAAGTGCCCAGAGCCCAGGCGCTGCCTTGGCTATATGCTATTTATTTAATAGCTTGGTGCATGGCGGCCGGCAGCGGCAGGGCGTACGTCCGGCTTCCGCGGGCCCGGCCAGGTCGGGAGGCCAGGCGCACGCGGCTCTCAGATGACCGTGAAGTGGTGCGTGCCGTCCCGGCCCAGTTGCGCCACCAGCCCGAATTCCCAGTCCAGATAGGCCTGCATCGCCTCGCGCGGCGCGTCCGTGCCTTCGTACGGGCGCCGGTAGCGGTCGGTGCGCGGCGTGGCCAGCCGGGTTTCGCCGGCCTCGGCAGGCAGCCCCGCCGCGGCCCAGGCGGTATTGCCGCCGGCCAGCACCTGCACCGTGGCGTCGTGTGCGCCGCGTGCGTCCAGCGCGGTGCGCAGGTCGGCCGCCGCGTAGCGCGCCAGCAGGCTGCTGCCGCAGGTCAGCACATAGCGCCGTGCCGCGGGAATTTGCTCCAGCGCCTGGGCGAGCTGGGCGCGGATCGCCCACCACGCGCCGGGGATGTGGCGCTTCACATAGCTGAGACTGGGGGTGACATCGATCACGGCCACCTCGTGCAGGCGGGCCGCCAGTTCGGCCGGCGCGATCTCGAGGAACGGCGCTGCTGGTGGGTACGGCGCAGCAGGCGATCCGCTCTCGCTGAAGGCTGCGGCATCGACTGGCGCCAGCACGAGCACGTCCCAGCCCATCTGCGCCAGCCAGGAGGCCGTCATGGGCGCGCGCACCTGGTCGTCGTCGGTCAGCACGATGCGGGCGCCGCGCACCGGCGCGTGGTGGTCGGTTTCCTGCACCAGCTGCCCGCCGGGGGCGCTGGCGAAGCCGGGCAGGTGGCCAGCGGCGTACTCCTCGGGCGTGCGCACGTCGAAGCGGTACAGCGTGCGGTCCGGCGCGGCCAGGCCCGGCAGGGCGTCGAGCGCGATCCAGCGTACGCCGGCACGCTCGGCGACGCGGCGCGCGTCGGCCTGGGCTTGGCGGCGGTGGGGCTCGGCGACTGCTGCTGGCGCCTGCCGGTTGGCGCCGTGGTCGAGCACCTCGCCGGCGAGCTTCCAGCCGATGGTGCCGTTGCGCAGCGCGGCCACCGGGTTGGGGATGCCGGCATTCACCAGCGACTGCGTGCCGATGATGCTGCGCGTGCGACCGGCGCAATTGACGATCACCCGCGTTGCCGGATCGGGGGCCAGCTCGCGCACGCGCAGCACCAGCTCGGCGCCGGGCACGCTGGTGGCGCTGGGGATGCTCATGGTCTGGTACTCGTCCAGGCGGCGTGCGTCCAGCACCACCACGTCGGCCCGGGCATCCACCAGGGCCTTGACCTCCTGGGCCGACAGCGAAGGCGTATGGCGCTCGTGCTCGACCAGCTCGCCGAAGGACTTGCTCGGCACGTTGACGTCGCGGAACAGTTCGCCGCCGGCCGCGCGCCAGCCGTCGAGGCCGCCTGCGAGCAGGTGCACGTTGGTGTAGCCGATGCCGGCCAGCCGGCTGGCCGCGAGCGGCGCGAGGTCGGTGCCCTCGTGCGTGCCGTACAGCACGACGAGCGTGTCGCGGCGCGGGATGCGGCGCCAGGCCTCGATCTCGATGCGCGACAGCGGCAGGTTCGCGGCCCACAGCGGGTGGGCCTGTGCATAGGGGTCTTCCTCGCGCACGTCGAGCAGCGCGGTTTCCTCGCGCGCCAGCAGGCGCGCACGGACCGCGGCGCAGGGCAGGGTGGGGAAGGCCGGGCGCGCAGCGGCAGGCCTCCGGGCCAGAAGGGTGTCGGTCATGGTGCGTTGCGGAGTTCGGCGGAGCGGTCCCAGAGGTTGGGCAGCAAAGTGTTGGTATAGCCCGAGACGAAGGGCTTGCGGCCGCCCTCGGGCGGATAGGTATGGCGGCGCACCGCGCCGATGTTGGCGCCGTAGACATGGATGCTGATCGATACCTGGTCGTCGTGCGCGTTGTGCACCCGGTGCACGTCGCCCACGGTGGGCGATACGGCCTCGACATTGCCGGGCGCAAGCTGCACCGGTTCGCCATGTGCGTGCAGGCGGCCGTCCCGCAGCACGTAGCCCTGGCTGACCTCGGCGCCGCGCAGCATGCCGATCAGCCCCCACACGGTGTGGTCGTGCACCGGCGTGGCCTGGCCCGGCCCCCAGACGAAGCTCACGACCGAGAAGCGCTCGGTCGAATCGGCATGCAGCAGGAACTGCTGGTAGCGCGCCGGGTCCGGCTCGGCAAAGGCCGCGGGCAGCCAGTCGTCGCGCGCGACCAGCCGCCGCAGCAGCACTGCGCCCTCGCGCAGGATGCGGGCCTCGTCGGGAGCCTCGTCCAGCAGGCGGCCGAAGGCGACGACGAATTCGCGCAGGGGGGCGATCGGGGGCAAGGCGGCAGTCGTCATGGGGTGTGCTCCTGGAGCGCCCGCCGTCCGGCGGCCACCAGGATTGCATCGGTCTGCGGGGTATGGATGCGGCTGCACAGCACGTCGCGGTAGTGGCGCTCCAGCGGATTGTGACGCGTGAGGCCATGGTTGCCGCTCAGCTGCAGCGCCAGTTCCACGGCCCGGATGGCATGCGAGGTCACGGTGTGCTTGAGCAGGCCGCTGTCGGTGGCCTGCGGCACCTGGCCGCCGTCCACGGCGGACGCGGCATGGTCCAGCAGCACGCCATTGGACCGCAGCAGCGCCGCGATCTCGCCTGTGGCCTCCTGCACCCGCGGCAGGCTGGCTAGCGGCGCGCCCAGGCTGCCCGGTGCGCGCTGGTTCAGGAAGCCGAGGAGCCAGTCGTACGCGGCGCGGGCCACGGCGTCGTACAGGCTGCCCAGCAGCACGACCATCCAGGCCTGCTGCGCGGCGTGGGCGTCGATGTCGGTCTGGCTGCCGGCGCCGGCGGCCCAGTCGGCAGGAGCGCGCAGGTCCACCGCATGTTCCAGGGGTATCTGCACGTCCTTGAGCACCACTTCATGGCTGCCCGAGGCGCGCAGACCCAGATGGTCCCAGCTGGGGATGACGCCGATACCCTTCGCGTCGCGCGGCACCAGGAAGATCCCGGTGCGCGGCACGGCCTCGTCGGTGCGGCCCCAGACCGCCAGCCAGGACAGTCCCTCGATGCCGGTGGTGTAGAGCTTGTGGCCGCTGAGCGCCCAGCCCTCGGCCGTGCGCCGCGCAACGGTGGCCGGCAGGCCGCCGCGCGCGGGCGATCCGAGTTCGGGCTCCACGCGCAGCGCGTTGATCAGCGCGCCCGCCCGTACGGCGTCCTGCAGCACGCGCTCGCGCAGCGCGGCCGGCCAGCGGCTGCCTGCGCGTGCCAGCCCTTGGTGCTGGAGGTAAGTCATGGTCAGGATCAGCGCCGTGGCAGGCTCGCCGCGGGCCACGGCTGCGACCACGCTGCGCGCGGTGGCCAGCGATGCGCCACCGCCGCCAAGCGCCTGCGGCGCCACCAGCGCCACCAGGCCATGCGCCTGCAGCGTTTCGAAGTTGCCGCGCGGGAAGGCGCCGCTGCGGTCGTGCTCGGCCGCCGTGGCGGCGAACTGCGCGGACAGGCGTGCCAGCAGTGCCGCATCGACCCGCGCAGGGGCATCGGAAGGGCGCGCTGGCGCGCGCAGGGGGAGTGCACTCATGCCGGCAACGGTAGCGGCCGCCGCAATGCGGGCCAACGATGCTTCGTGCATATGCAAGAACGATTTCCTGCGTTCGCTTTTGCCTGGGGGCTGGTTACGGTCCAGGCTCGCCACGGCCTTGCCGTCACCAGGAGATTCCATGAGCCAGAGCAGCGTCGAATTCATCGGCATGATCCAGACCCAGAAGGTCTCGGAGATCCACGCGCCCCGCGGCGCCGCGATCGACCGCGACTATGTGCGCGCCTTCGCCCTGGCGCACGAGCAGGCCGGTTTCGACCGTATCCTGGTACCGCATGGCTCGACCAGCCCCGACGCGACGCTGACCGTGGCCTACGCTGCCGCCGTGACCGAACGCATCCACTTCATGCTGGCGCACCGGCCGGGTTTCGTGGCGCCGACCCTGGCGGCGCGCCAGTTCGCCTCGCTCGACCAGTACAGCGGCGGCCGGCTGGCGGTGCACTACATTTCCGGCGGCTCCGACGCCGAGCAGCGCCGCGACGGCGACTACCTGGACCATGACCAGCGCTACCAGCGCACCGACGAATACCTGGATATCCTGCGCCGCATCTGGACCAGCGACGCGCCCTTCGACCATGCCGGGACGCACTACCGCTTCGAGAAGGGGTTCTCCGAAGTCAAGCCGCTGCAGCGTTCGGAGCGCGGCCTGCCGCATGTGCCGGTGTACTTCGGCGGAGCCTCCGATGCCGCCATCCCGGTGGCGGCGCGCCATGCCGATGTCTACGCGCTGTGGGGCGAGTCGCTGGAGCAGGCGCGCGAGCTCACCGGCCGTGTGCGTGCCGAGGCGGCCCGGCATGGCCGCAGCGTGCGCTTCAGCGTCTCCTTCCGCCCCATCCTGGCGGCCACGGAAGGCGCCGCCTGGGCGCGCGCTGAAAGCATCCTGCAGGAGACCCGCCGCCTGCGCACGGTTGATGGCTTCGGCCGCACCGGCGGTCCTCTGCAGAGCGAAGGTGCGCGCCGCCTGCTGGCCGCGGCCGACAGGGGCTCGCGCGTGGACCGGCGGCTGTGGACCGAGATTGCCAAGGAAACCGGCGGCCGCTCCAACAGCACTGCGCTCGTGGGGACCCCGGAGCAGGTCGCCGAAGCGCTGCTGAACTACTACGACCTGGGCGTGACGACTTTCCTGATCCGGGGCTTCGATCCGCTGGAAGACGCCATTGACTATGGTCGGGAGCTGCTGCCACGTACGCGTGCGCTGGTGGCCGAGCGCCTTTCCGCCCAACGCAAAGCAGCTTGATGAGCGCTGAGCACTTTCATCCTCCCCGCCGCCGCTGGCTGCAGGGCGCGGCATGGTCAGCGGCGGCAGTCGGTCTGCCCGCCTTGCACGCGCAGGGCCGGCCGCTACTCAAGGCCGGCGACCAGAAGGGCGGCCTGCGCGCATTGCTGGAGGCCGCGGGCGCGCTGGACTCGCTGAGCTATGACATCCAGTGGTCCGAGTTCCCGGCGGCAGCCCCGCTGGCCGAGGCGCTCAATGCCCAGGCGGTGGACCTGGGGCCGATTGGCGATGCGCCGCTGGTGTTCGCGCTGGCCGCGGGCACCCGCGTCAAGGCCATCGGGGCCAACCGTTCGGATGCCTATGGCACGGCGGTCTTGGTGCGGCCGGATTCGTCGCTGAAGAGTGCCGCCGAACTGCGCGGGCGCAGCGTTGCCACCAATCGCGGTTCTATCGGTCACTACGTGGCCCTGAAGGCCGCGCTGCAGGCGGGCCTGAAGCCCGAGGATCTGCGCTTTCGCTTTCTCGCGCCGGGCGATGCCAAGCTTGCGCTCACACAGGGCTCGGTCGATGCCTGGGCCACGTGGGAGCCCTACACGGCAATGGCCGAGACGGCCGGCCATGCGCGCGTACTGGCCAGCGGCCGCGGACTGCTGCCGGGCCTGAGCTACCTGGCCGCGACCGACGCGGCCATTGCCGCCAAACGCCCGCAACTGCAGGACTTCCTGCTGCGCGTGGTGCGGGCGCAGCAATGGTCCAGCCGCAATGTGGACACCTTCTCGGCCACGCTGGCGCGCATCATCGGCATCACGCCCGAGGCGGCCAAGCTGCAGTTCGAGCGGCGCCGGCAGACCTGGATCAGCATCGACGCCAATGTCATCGCAGACCAGCAGCGCACCGCGGATTTCTACCGCGAAGTGGGCTTGATCCCGCAGCCGCTGCAGGTGCAGGCCACGTTCGATACCGGGTTTCGCATAGACCCGTCGTGATGCGCGCAGGGCTCAGCCCGGCACCTGGGCCTGCTCGCATTTCACCTGCACCAGTTCGCAGGCCTGGCGCGTAGCGCCCAGCCGCACGGCGCTGAGGCAGCCACCCCAGACGCAGCCGGTATCCAGCGACAGCAGATCCGGCCGCTCCAGCCAGCCCAGCGTGGACCAATGGCCAAAGACCACGGTGATATCGCGGGTGCGCCGCCCGGGCAGGTCGAACCAGGCCAGCAGCCCGGCCGGCGCCTCGGCTGCACCTTCCTTCACCGCAAAGTCCATGGTGCCGTCGGGTGTGCAAAAGCGCAGGCGTGTCAGCGCATTGACCACTACGCGCAGCCGGTCGGGGCCTTGAAGGCGGTCGTCCCAGGCGGCCGGCGTATTGCCATACATGGTGCGCAGGAAGCTCGCCAGGTCAGGGCCCCGCAGTGCTGCCTCGACCTCGGCGGCCAAGGCCATCACGTCTGTGGCAGTCCAGGCTGGCAGCACGCCGGCATGCACCAGCAGCAGCTCCTGTGCGCCGTGCGTGATGTGCCGGGCCATCGGCTGCATGCGCAGCCAGTCGAGCATGGCGACGCGGTCCGCAGCCATGAGGATGCCTTGCAGCGTATCGGATCGATGTGCCGGCCGGATGCCGTGCGCCACGGCCAGCAGGTGCAGGTCATGGTTGCCCAGCACGCAGCGCGCCGCGTCGCCATAGGCCATCAGCCGGCGCAGTACGGCAGCGGAGCCCGGGCCGCGGTTGACCAGGTCGCCCAGCACATAGAGCGTGTCGCGGCTGGGGGAGAAGTCGAGGGTGTCGAGCAGGCGCTGCAGAGCGCTGTCGCAGCCCTGCACATCGCCTATACAGTAAAGTGCCATCTCCGGATTCTCTCTCCCCCTCCATGGATTTCCTGCTGATCGCGCTGCTGACCCTTCTCAACGGCGTGTTCGCCATGTCCGAACTGGCGCTGGCGTCGAGCCGCAGGGCGCGACTTGCCGCCTTGGCCGAGGAGGGTGACAAGGGGGCGCAGGCGTCGCTCGCCCTGCTGGACCACCCCACGGAATTCCTGTCCTCGGTGCAGGTCGGCATCACCTCCATCGGCATGCTCAACGGCATCCTGGGCGAGGCCGCGTTCAGCGACGACCTGGCGGTGCTGCTCCAGGGCATCGGTGCACCCGCACGGGCCGCGGAGATCAGCGCCACGGCCATTGTCGTGATCCTGATCACCTTCATCACCATCGTCTTCGGTGAACTGGTACCCAAGCGCATCGGCCAGCTCTATCCCGAGACCGTTGCGCGCTGGGTCGCTCGGCCCATGACCTGGGTGGCCCGTGCGGCCAAGCCCTTCGTGCACCTGCTGTCGTTCAGCACCCGTACCGTCCTGCGCCTGCTGCGCGTCGATACCACCGGCGGGCGGCCGATGACCGAGGAGGAGATCGTGGCCAGCCTGGAAGAGGGCGTGGACGCCGGCATCATCGAGCAGCACGAGCACCGCATGGTGCAGAACGTGTTTCACCTTGACGATCGGCCCTTGACCTCGCTCATGGTGCCGCGCGCGGACATCGACTGGATGGAGGCCTCGGCGACCGTGGCCGTGGCGCTGCGGCAGGCCGGTGCGAGTCCGGAGCGGGGCTCCCACTCCTGGTATCCCGTCTGCCGTGGTTCGCTCGACGACGTGGTGGGCGTCATCGGCGTGGCGCAGTTGCTGGCGCTGGGGCCGGACGCCGAGGGCGCGATCGAGGCCCATGTGCAGCCGGCCTCCTTCGTGCCGGAGACCATCTCAGGCATGGAACTGCTGGAACAGTTCCGTGCCCAGTCGGGGCGCCTGGTATTTGTGGTGGACGAATATGGCGTGGTCCAGGGACTGATGACGCCACGCGACCTGCTGGAGGCCATCACCGGCGAACTACAGCCCGGCGCCCAGGCCCAGGCCTGGGCGGTACAGCGTGCGGACGGTTCGTGGCTGCTCGACGGGCTGATGCCGATCGGCGAATTGAAGGGGCGACTCGATATTCGCGACCTGCCCGGGGAGGACCGCAATCTCTACAACACGCTGGCGGGTTTATTGATGTCGGAATCGGGCCATCTGCCGGCAGTGGGGGAGCAGGTGGAATGCGCTGGCTGGATATTCGAGATCGTTGATCTGGATGGGAAACGAATTGATAAGGTATTGGCCATGTTGCCAGTGGAGAATCCCGTTGTCGGATAATGCGGCAGAGCTACTTGGTTTTGAAACAATATGAAACATATTGTCCGGCACCATGGCTTCTCTATAATTGCCTCATCTTTTAATTTTTAGCATACGGATCTGCACATGACGTCATACAAGGACCTGCTGAAGCAGCGCGAGGCGCTCGAAGCCCAGATCAACGACGCGCGCCAGCGTGAAACCGCGGATGCGGTCTCCCAGGTGCGCCGCATTGTCGAAGAGTACGGGCTCACCGCTCAGGATGTTTTCCCGCCCGCGCGGGGCCGTGCGTCCGCATCCCGCGGCAGCAAGGTCGCGGCCAAATACCGCGATCCGGCCACGGGTGCGACCTGGACGGGCCGAGGCAAGGCCCCGAAGTGGATTCAGGGCGAAGATCGCGCCAAGTACGCCATTTGAGGAGTCGCTTGGCCGCGGCCAGTACCCGCGATTAGCGCTTTCCAAAAACCCTGCACGCCTTGACGGCCTGCAGGGTTTTTTATATCCGCCAAGTACTTGATCTGAATGTGTTTTTCCAAAGCAGGGCGTGCTGTGCCTGGTGGGCTGCGGAACATGGCGAGTACATGGAAGAGACGGACTTTCCGGTAAACCCAGGGAGGTTTTCCCGCCGTATGTTGAAGTTCACGTGACAACGTGAAAAAACGTGGGCGTTTGTCCACGGTGCGCAGGGGTTCCACAGCACGTAACGACAAGATCCCGGGGCGCTGACAAAATATCCGTGTCTTGTCCCTCACTTGCCAGGAGCCGTTGATGCCCAAGCCCATCCCCCATGATTTCGCCAAGACGCTGAAGAAATTCAAGACTGCGTCGGGATCCTCCGGAAAGTTCTTCTCGCTGCCGGTTTTGACCGAGCAGTACCCCAGCGTGGCACGCCTGCCGGTGTCCATCCGCATCGTGCTGGAGTCGGTGCTGCGCAATTGCGACGGCAAGAAGATCACGGCCGAGCACGTAGCCCAGCTTGCCAGCTGGAAACCGAATGCCGAGCGGGTCGACGAAATACCGTTCGTCGTATCGCGCGTCGTGCTGCAGGATTTCACCGGCGTACCGCTGCTGGCCGATCTTGCTGCCATGCGCAGCACGGCCGACCGCCTGGGCAAGAAGCCCAAGCGCATCGAGCCGCTGGTGCCTGTGGACCTGGTGGTGGACCATTCCATCATGGTCGACTACTACGGAAGCAAGAACGCGCTGGACCTCAACATGAAGCTGGAGTTCAAGCGCAACCAGGAACGCTACCAGTTCATGAAATGGGGCATGCAGGCGTTCGACACCTTCGGCGTGGTGCCGCCGGGCTTCGGCATCGTGCACCAGGTGAACCTTGAATATCTGGCACGCGGCGTGCACCGGCGCAAGGGCGACGATGTCTATTACCCTGATACGCTGGTGGGTACCGACAGCCATACGACCATGGTCAATGGCATCGGGGTCGTGGCCTGGGGGGTCGGCGGGATCGAGGCCGAGGCAGCCATGCTGGGGCAACCGGTCTACCTGCTCACGCCGGACGTCGTCGGCTTCGAGCTGACGGGACGATTGCGCGAAGGCGTTACGGCGACCGACCTCGTCCTGACCGTCACCGAGATCCTGCGCAAGCACAAGGTGGTGGGCAAGTTCGTCGAATTCTTCGGCGAGGGCACGCGCACGCTGGCGGTGCCGGACCGTGCCACCATCGGCAACATGGCGCCCGAGTACGGGGCCACCATGGGCTTCTTCCCGGTCGACGACAAGACCATCGAGTACTTCAAGGGCACCGGCCGCACCAGGACCGAGATCGAGGCCTTCGAAGCCTACTTCCGCGCGCAGGAGCTGTTCGGCGTGCCGCTGGCCGGCGAGATCGACTATTCCCAGGTCGTGAAGCTCGACCTGGGCGAGGTCACTCCCAGCCTGGCCGGGCCGAAGCGGCCCCAGGACCGCATCGAGCTGGGCAAGGTCGCGGGGCAGTTCGATGCCCTGTTCTCCAGGCCCGCTGGCGAGAACGGTTTCAACCAGCCTGCGGAGCGGCTGGAGCGGCGCTATCCGCTGCGCACGTCGCATGCCGACGAGCCCCTGACCGAGCGCACCTCTCCTTCAGGGGCTGCGCGACATGTGGTCGAGATGGTCGCCAACCGGCCCATGCTCGAGCCTGCCGAGGGGGAGGTCAAGGATGGAGAACCTGAAGCCAAGGGCATCACCGTGGGCAGCGGTGACGTGCTGATCGCCGCCATCACCAGTTGCACCAATACCTCCAACCCCAGCGTGCTGCTGGCCGCAGGCCTGCTGGCCAAGAAGGCGGTGCAGGCCGGCCTGAAGGTGCAGCCGCACATCAAGACCTCGCTGGCGCCCGGCTCGCGGATCGTCACCGAGTACCTGACCGAGACGGGCCTGCTGCCCTACCTGGAGAAGCTGGGGTTTGCGCTGGCCGGCTATGGCTGTACCACCTGCATCGGCAATGCCGGCGACCTCACGCCAGAACTGAACGACGCCATCACCCGCAACGACCTGGTCTGTGCCGCCGTGCTCTCGGGCAACCGCAATTTCGAGGCCCGTATCCATCCCAACCTCAAGGCCAACTTCCTGGCCAGTCCGCCGCTGGTCGTGGCCTACGCGATCGCCGGTACCGTGCGGCGGGATCTCATGACCGAGCCCGTGGGCAAGGGCAAGGGCGGCCGTGATGTGTACCTGGGGGACATCTGGCCGACCAGCGAGGAGATCTATGCGCTGATGAAGTACGCGATGAAGGGCAAGGCCTTCCGGGAGAACTACTCCAAGGTCCGTACCGAGCCCGGCAAGCTCTGGGAGAAGATCAAGGGCGTCACCGGCCAGACCTACGATTGGCCAGCGAGCACCTACATCGCCGAGCCGCCGTTCTTCAAGGATTTCGCGCTTGAGGGCGGGACTGGCGAAGAGGCGGTCAAGGTCGAAGGCGCCCGCATCATGGCCTTGTTTGGCGACTCCATCACCACCGACCACATCTCGCCGGCCGGTTCCATCAAGGAGAGCTCGCCGGCAGGCCAATGGCTGCTGGCCCACGGAGTGCAGAAGGCGGATTTCAACAGCTATGGCGCGCGCCGTGGCAACCATGACGTGATGATGCGCGGCACCTTTGCCAACGTGCGCATCAAGAACCTCATGATCCCGGCGGCTCCGGATGGGGCGCGGGAGGAGGGCGGCCTTACGCTGTTCCAGAGCGAGGGCAGCCAAAAGGGCCAGAAGATGTCCATCTTCGACGCCGCCATGCAGTACATCGCCGAAGGCACGCCCACGGTGGTCTTTGCAGGTGAGGAATACGGTACCGGGTCGTCGCGCGACTGGGCCGCCAAGGGTACGCAGCTGCTGGGGATCAAGGCGGTGGTGGCTCGCAGCTTCGAGCGCATCCACCGCTCCAACCTGGTGGGCATGGGCGTGCTGCCGCTGCAGTTCCGTGCGGGCGAATCCTGGGAGACGCTGGGGCTCAAGGGCGATGAGACGGTGGATGTGATTCCGCACCCCGAGCTCAAGCCCCAAAGCGAGGCCACCCTGGTCATCACCAGCGCCGACGGCCGGCGGCGAGAGGTCAAGGCCATCCTGCGCATCGACACCCCGGTGGAGGTCGAGTACTACCGCCATGGCGGCATCCTGCCCTTCGTGCTGCGCCAGCTGCTTGCAGCATAGCCCGGGCACACGGGCGTAGCCAGGCCGCCTCCGGGCGGCCTTTTTCATGGGCGGATGTCCCTGCGGTGCCTGCGGTTGTCGGGTGACGGCCTCGTGGCGGTTTGATGCAGAATGCAAACAATGTTGATTCCTTTTCTCATTATGTTGCGCGAGGGCATCGAGGCTGCGCTCATCGTCGGCATCGTGGCCAGCTATCTGCAGCAGAGCGGCCGCGGCGCGCTGATGCCGGCTGTGTGGGTCGGGGTGCTGCTGGCTGCGGCGCTGTCGCTGTTCGCCGGGGCCGGCCTGCAGTTGCTCGCAGCCGAGTTTCCGCAGAAGCAGCAGGAATTGTTCGAGGGCGTCGTGGGCTTGATCGCTGTCGTCATGCTGACCTCCATGGTGTTCTGGATGCGCAAGGCCGCGCGTTCGATGCGCGGACAACTGCATGACTCCATCGACCGTGCGCTGGGGCAGGCTGATGGCCAGGGCTGGGCGCTGATCGGCATGGTCTTCCTGGCCGTTGCACGCGAAGGGCTGGAGTCGGTGTTTTTCCTGCTGGCCGTCTTCCAGCAGAGCCGCGGCTGGGAAGCGCCTGCAGGCGCGCTGGCCGGCATCGCGGTGTCGGTGGCGGTGGGCTACGGCCTGTACTCCGGCGGTGTCAGGCTGGACCTGCGCCGGTTCTTCCGGCTCACCGGCCTGTTCATTCTGGTGGTGGCGGCGGGCCTGCTCGCGGGCGTGCTGCGCAAGCTGCACGAGGCTGGCGTCTGGAACCACCTGCAGCAGGTCGTGTTCGACATGAGCGAATCGCTGCCCATGGACAGTCCCGTCGGTGCGGTGCTGTCGGGCCTGCTGGGCTACCAGGCGGCGCCGGTACTGGGAGAGGTGCTGGTCTACGTAGCGTTCCTGGCGGTTGCGCTTTTCTGTTTCCTGCGTCCAGCCGCGGCGGCGCCTTCCCGCGCCGCTGCGCATTGACCCACTGCCCCATGCCTTCCCCTTCATCGAAAAGCACTGTCTTCATGCGTACCGCCGTGGCCGCCTCGGCCCTGCTGGTGGTCGCCGGCCTCGCGGCCTTCTGGTACGCCTCGGGAGTGGCCCGCCAGGCACCGCCCAAGGCGGCGGACCATGCGGTCACCGTCACGATCCGGGGCCGGGTGTGCGATCCGGAAGAAATCACCGTGCCGGCCGGTCGTACCACATTCACCATCGTCAACCAGTCGGAACGCGCGCTTGAATGGGAGATCCTGGATGGCGTGATGGTCGTGGAGGAGCGCGAGAACATCGCGCCCGGCTTCTCGCAGACCATGACCGTGAAGTTGCCGCCAGGGGAGTTCGCCATCACCTGCGGGCTGCTCAGCAATCCGCGCGGAAAGCTGATCGTGACCCCTTCTGCGGCATCCGAAGCCGAGGCGGCCCGCCCCTCGCTGGTCAATTACGTTGGCGCGCTCGCCGAGTACAAGGTCTTCCTGGTGCTCGAGTCCGGCACGCTGGAGGACGCGGCCCAGGCCCTGGCAGAGGCGATCAGGGCTGGCGACCTGCCGCAGGCGCGGGCGCTGTATGGTCCTGCGCACGAGGCCTACAAGCGCATCGAGCCGATGGCCGAATTGTTTGCCGACCTCGACACGCGCCTCAACGCCCGTGCCGACTACTACGAGAAGCGCGAGGCCGATCCCGGCTTCACCGGCTTCCACCGTATCGAGTACGGACTGTTCGGCCAGAACCGCACCGGGGCCCTGGTGCCAGTCGCTGACCAACTGCTCGCCGACATCGGCACGCTCAAGACGCGGCTGCGTGCCCTCAACGTGCCGCCGGAGCGCCTGGCGGCCGCGGCGGCCCGCCTGCTGCAGCGCGTTGCCGACAACCTGCCGGCGGGTGGCGAGGAACACTATGGCCACGGCGAGGCCGCTGGCTTGCAGGGGACGCGGGATGGAACGCGCAAGGTCCTCGATCTGCTGTCGCCGCTGCTCGCCAAGGCGGCGCCCGATCTGGACAAGCAGCTGGCCCAGCGCTTCGTTGCCCTGGACACTGCGCTGGCGACCTACCGTGACGGCCAGGGCTTCACGTCCACGCCGCTGGACGAAGCACAGCGCCAGGCGCTGGCCATACCCGTGCGCGCTCTTGCCGATGCCTTCGGCAAGATGAATGCCGCGCTGGGCCTCGAGTGAGCTGAGGACACCATGGACAAGACGATTTCCTCGGAGCCGGCCTCTGGCCAGCCCGCATCCCCCCACCGCCGCCGCATGCTGGGCGGCCTGGGGGTCACGGGTGCCATGATCGCGGGCCTGTCGTCCGGACGCGATGCCGCCGCGGCGGCGTCCGGGCCGCCCGATGCTCCTGCCACTGGTGCCCAGGTCACCGACGCGCCGCAGAGCCGCCATACGCAGGACCGCGTCCCCTTCCGCGGGCGGCACCAGGCGGGCATCGTCACGCCGCGCCCGACCGCCGGAATGATGGCTTGCTTCTATGTGCTGGCCGAGAACCGGGCCGACCTGGAGCGGCTGTTCCGCACGTTGACCGAGCGCATCGCCTTCCTGACGCAGGGTGGTGCCCAGCCCGACCTGAATCCCCAGCTGCCGCCAGCGGGCTCCGGCATCCTGGGTCCGGTGGTGCAGCCTGACGGGTTGACCGTCACGGTGTCGGTCGGCAGTTCGCTGTTCGACGAGCGCTTCGGCCTTGCCCGGCACAAGCCAAGGCGCCTGCAGCAGATGCAGCGGCACCCCAATGACGCGCTCGATGCCGCGCTGTGCCATGGCGACCTGTCGATCCAGTTCTGCGCCAATACGGCTGACACCAACATCCACGCGCTGCGCGACATCATCAAGAACACCCCGGACCTGCTGGTGCTGCACTGGAAGCAGGAGGGCTCCGTGCCACCGATCCCGGCTGCACCGGGACACGCGGCCGAAAGCGCCCGCAACTTCCTGGGGTTCCGTGATGGTTCGGCCAACCCGGACTCGGCCGACTCCACGCTGATGGATCGAATCGTGTGGGTTCAGCCCGATGGCGGCGAGCCGGCCTGGGCTGTGGGAGGAAGCTACCAGGCGGTGCGCATCATCCGGAACTTCGTCGAACGCTGGGACCGCACACCGTTGCAGGAGCAGGAGGCCATCATGGGCCGCAGCAAGCCCACCGGCGCCCCGCTGGACGGTGGGCGCACGGAGCATGACGTGCCCGACTACACGCGGGACCCGCACGGCAAGGCCACGCCGCTCGATGCCCACATACGCCTGGCCAACCCGCGTACCAGAGCGTCCGATGCCAACCTGATGCTGCGCCGGCCCTTCAACTATTCCAACGGTGTCACCAGGTCGGGCCAGCTCGAAATGGGGCTGCTGTTCATCTGCTACCAGGCGGACCTGGAACAGGGCTTCATCGCGGTCCAGAAGCGCCTGGATGGCGAGCCGCTGGAGGAGTACATCAAGCCCATCGGCGGCGGCTTTTTCTTCACGCTGCCCGGCGTGCAGGAGGAGCGCGGCTGGCTCGGCCAGGGCCTGCTGGCGGCCTAGGAGTTCCTGGCCTCAACCCTTTTCACCACAACGCACTGTTCCAAGGAGAGTCATGTCCGTGCACATACGTCGCCGTTTCCTCGTCACCCTGGCCGCTACCGCAGCCGGTTTCCATGCCGCCGGCGCGCAGGCGGCCGTCTCGCCCCTGGAACTGGTCGGCCCGATCTCCGAATACAAGATCTACGTGGCCGAGAACGTGCGCAAGCTGGTGGCGGATACCCGCGTCTTCACCGCAGCGGTGAAGGCCGGCGATGTGGAAAAGGCCAAGAAGCTCTATGCGCCGACGCGCACCAGCTACGAGCGGATCGAGCCGGTGGCCGAGCTGTTCAGCGACATGGACAGCGCCATCGATTCACGTGCCGACGACCATGAGAAAGCAGAGAAGGACCCTGAGTTCGGCGGCTTCCACCGCATCGAGCATGGCCTGTGGGTACAGAAGAGCACCAAGGGCCTGGCTCCCGTGGCCGACAAGCTGCTGGCCGACGTGCTGGAACTGCAGAAGCGCCTGGGCGCGCTGACCTTCCCGCCGGAGAAAGTGGTCGGCGGCGCCGCCGTGTTGATGGAGGAGGTCGCGGCCACCAAGATATCCGGCGAGGAGAACCGGTACAGCCATACCGACCTGTGGGACTTCCAGTCCAACTTTGAAGGCGCCTACAAGATCGTCGAGTTGCTGCGGCCGCTGGTGCTGAAGGAAGACAAGGCGTTCTCCCACAAGACCGACGCCAATTTCAAGGTGGTGTTTGACACCCTGGCCAAATACCGCACGGCCGATGGTGGCTTCGAGACCTATTCGAAGCTCAGCGAGCGGGACCGCAAGCTGCTGGCGGGCCGGGTCAACACGCTGGCCGAAGACCTGTCCAGGCTGCGGGGCATGCTTGGCTTGAACTAGCTCATCCCAAGGGCTGCACGCTTCGGTCGTCGCCAACCCCTTCCGGGATCAGGCCGGGACAAAGCCTGTACGGAATAGGAGGTAATGGGAATTGATACCATTGCGGTTCCACCTCCACCACACCTTTCGCTGCACCCCCGTGCGGCTGACCGCCCCACTGTGTCCCATTCTCCTGCTGCCACCAGGCCTGAAGGTGCTGCTGCCATGCACCTGGCCGATCTTTCCCGCAATGTGTTCGCCACCATCGTCGGGCTGCGTACGCCCGCGGATGCGGAGCAGTCGGAACTGCTGTTGCGCCTTGTCGAGATCGGTTTCGTGCCCGGCGAGCAGGTGCGGGTGGTGGCGCACGGCTTCCCTGGACGTGAGCCGCTGGCGGTGCGGCTGGGGCACACCACGTTTGCGCTGCGTACGGCCGAGGCCGCGCTGATCGAAGTGGTGCCGGGAGGCACGCCATGAGCACGGCCTTCTCCACCCCGCTGCGCGTGGCGTTGCTGGGCAACCCCAACTGCGGCAAGACCGCCTTGTTCAATCTGCTGACCGGCAGCCGCGCCAAGGTCGCCAACTACGCGGGCGTCACGGTGGAGCGCCGGGTCGGGCGCGTGCGCACTCCCTCCGGCCGCCATGTGGACGTGCTGGACCTGCCGGGTGCCTACAGCCTCAACCCGCTCAGCGCGGACGAGGCCATCACCCGCGATGTCGTCACCGGCCGGCGCGCCGGCGAGCCGCTGCCGGACCTGCTGGTCTGCGTCACCGATGCGACCAACCTGCGCCTGAATCTGCGCCTGGTGCTGGAAGCCCGCCAGCTGGGCATTCCGATGCTGGTGGCGCTCAACATGAGCGACGAGGCGCGGCGGCAAGGGGTGGTGGTCGATGCCCAGGCGCTCGGACGTGAGCTCGGGCTGCCGGTGGTGGAGACCGTCGGTGTGAAGGCCGATGGCGCGGCTGCGCTGGTCGCGGCGCTGGAGTCGCACATGCCCGGCGCTGCCGCGAGCCTGCCTGTGGAATGGCAGGCGCCGGCCTTTACCGAAGTGCTGGATACGCAGAAGGAAGTGCGCCGCATCCTCTCGGTGGCGGTGCGCGAGCCCGAGCGCGCCTTGCAGCGCGACGACGTGATCGACCGCGTGGTGCTGCACCCGCTGTGGGGCCTGGTGGTGCTGGCGGTGCTGCTGTTCCTGATGTTCCAGGCGGTCTTCACCTGGGCCGAGATACCGATGCACGCCATCGAAGGAGTCACCACGGCGGTGGGTGAGTTCGTGAAGGCGCATCTGCCCGAAGGCGTGCTGCAAAGCCTGCTGGTGGACGGCATCATCGCCGGCGTGGGCGGCGTGCTGGTGTTCCTGCCGCAGATCCTGATCCTGTTCTTCTTCATCCTCGCTCTCGAGGATTCGGGCTATCTGCCGCGCGCGGCCTTCCTGCTGGACCGGTTGATGGGCACGGTGGGGCTGTCGGGCCGCTCGTTCATCCCGCTGCTGTCGAGCTTTGCCTGTGCCATTCCGGGTGTCATGGCCACGCGCACCATCACCAACTGGCGCGACCGGCTGGTGACCATCATGATCGCGCCGCTCATGACCTGCTCGGCGCGGCTGCCGGTGTACGCGTTGCTGATCGCAGCCTTCGTCCCGGCGCGCAGCATCGGCATCTTCAACCTCCAGGGGCTGGTGCTGTTCGCGCTGTATCTGGGCGGCATCGTCTCGGCCATGGGCGTGGCCTGGGTGTTCAAGTGGCTGCGCGGCGGCGCCTCGCGGGCTCCGCTGATGATGGAGCTGCCGTCCTATCGCTGGCCGCACCCGCGCCAGCTGGCCATCGGCCTGTGGGAGCGGGCGCGCATCTTCGTGCGGCGCGTGGGCACCATGATCCTGGCGCTGACGGTGCTGCTGTGGTTCTTCTCCACTTTCCCATCGCCGCCCGCAGGTGCCACCGGCCCGGCGATCCAGTACAGCCTTGCCGGCATGATCGGGCGGGCGCTGGAGGTGGTCTTCTCGCCGATCGGCTTCAACTGGCAGATCTGCATCGCACTGGTGCCGGGACTGGCCGCGCGTGAAGTGGCCGTGGGCGCCCTGGGCACGGTCTATGCCCTGTCGGCCACGGGCGACGATGCCGCGACGGCCTTGGAGCCCATGATTGCGGCCAGTTGGCCCCTGGCGACGGCGCTGTCGCTGCTGGTCTGGTACGTGTTTGCGCCGATGTGCCTGCCCACGCTGGCCACGGTGCGGCGCGAAACCAATTCCTGGCGCTACGCGCTGATCATGGCGGCCTACCTGTTCGGGCTGGCTTACGTGGCGAGCTTCATCACCTACCGGATCGCACTGGCGCTGGGCTAGAGGTTCATGCAACACCACCAGGCTTCGCGCACCGCTGTACCCACCCGCTTGCAGGCGGCCATCCGGCAGCCTGGTTGTGCGCGGGTAGCGCTCCGCGCATTGGCAAACTGAGAGGAAGGGCTGCACCATGGGACAGGAAATCGCCGTTGCCATCGTCGTCGCCATCGCCGCGCTCTACGCGGTCTGGTACTGGATGCCGGGGCGCTGGCGGCAGCGCCTGGCTGCCCAACTGGCCGGCACGGGGAGGCGCCTCGGGTTGCGGCAGGCCAGTGCCGAGCGCGTGGCGCAGGCGGTGGGGGAGGCGCCTGGCTGCAGCTCCTGCGAGAGTTGTGGCAGTTGCGCCACGCCCGGGAACGGGCCGCCCGGTCCGCAGGCCGCAGAACCGATACGGATCGTGCCGAATCGCTGATGGACGGTGGCCGGTCACCGATGCAAGGGTGGCAGGCAGACAGTTATCGCCGATACTTCGCGCAGTGTGACCGGACACCTGCGCCCTACTGATGGAATGACAAACGACCCTGCTCGTCGCCCCTGGCTGCAGGCCGTTGCGCGGCTGCATGGCAGCGAGGTGCCATGTCCCGGGACATATGCCGTGTCGGCGCCATGCCTGGTCCTTCTTGCAATGCTGCCATCCCTGGCCGCGGCCGTCCCCCTGGGCGAAGCGGCCGCCCTCCCTGCCTCTACCCCGACCCTGGCCGCGCCGGCGTTGCTGTTCCTGCTGCAGCTCGCCGCGGCTGCCGTGGCCGGCCGGATCGCGGTCATGCGCCTGGGCTCCGGCGTCCTGGCCGCAGCCTTTGGCGTGGCGGCCGCCTGCGCGCTGCTGGCCGCAGCCGCGCAGCTTGCGGGGCCCTGGCGCGGGGCCGGGGTCCTCTGGACAGTGGCCCGTATCGCGGAAGTCGCGGCACTGGCCGGCATGGGCTGGACCTGCTGGCGCGAGCGCCGGCAGCCCTGGGCCGCCGGGGGCGCTGCGGTGCTGTTGATCGCCGCCGCCGTGTGCGAGTGGCGCAGTCCCTTTGGCGGAGCGAACCTGATCGCGGTCGTGCTGCGCATCGGCGCCTATGCGCTGCTGGGCCGCGGATGGATCGCTGCCCGCGAGCGCGCATCGCCGGTGGGCCTGTACCTGCCCAATGGCGTGGTGTTCCAGTTGGTGATCGATGCCCAGGGCCGTCCGCGCGTCTCCTATGTGAGCCCGGCGATCGCGCGCATCAATGGCCTGCGTCCGGCCGACGTGTACCGCCATCCGGCCAGATGGCTGGAGCAGGTGCCGGCGGCAGACCGGGCGGACCTGCTTGCCCGCTGCGCCGCCGCGCAACGCCAGCGGGTGCTGGAGGCGGTGGTGCGCATCGTGCGGCCCGATGGCGCGCAGCGCTGGATGCAGATCAGCGCCGCAGCAGGCACCGACCGGTGGGGGCGCACAGTCTGGGACGGGCTGCAGCTGGACATCACGGAGCGCCGGCAGTCCGAGCTGCGCGTGCTGGAGACCGATGACCAGTGGCTGGCTGTGCTCAGGCGGTTGCCGGGTGGCATCACGCGATTCGACAGGCAGTTGCGCATCCGCTTCATCAACGAGACCCATGCGCACTGGTACGGTCGTTCGGTTGCGGACATGATCGGCCGCAGCCTGGCGGAGATCCTTCCGCCCGAGCGCTATGAGCGCCTGGAGCGCCACCTGCAGCAGGCGCTGTGCGGCGGCACGGTGGTCTTCGAGAACCATGTCCGGCTGGCGCCCGGCGACGTGCGCTACCGGCACAACACCATGGTGCCCGAGTGCGGTAGTGACGGCACCGTACAGGGCGTGCTGTCCTTCGTCATCGACATCACCGATCAGAAGCAGGCCGAGTTGGCGCTGGCCGAGCAGCAGTCGCGCCTGCGCAGCCTGTTCGAAGCCATTCCGGACATGGTGTTCTCCAAGGACCGCGACAGCGTCTACACCTCTTGCAACCAGGTCTTCGCGGACTTCATCGGACTGGCGCCGCAGCAGGTCGTCGGCATGACCGACTACGACATGGTGCCGCCGGCAATCGCCGCCAACCTGCGCGTGGAGGATCGCCACGTGATGGAGTCCGGCGAGCCTTTGCGTTCCGAGGGGCCGATAGCCTCCCTGCAGCGCAATGTGCCCATTGCCTTCGAGACCATCAAGACCCCGCTGCGCGATGTCGCCGGCAACGTGGTCGGCGTGGTCGGCGTGGCGCGCGATGTCACCGAGCGGCAGCGCGCCGAGCGCGAGATCGAGCGGCTTGCCTTCTACGACGCGCTGACTGGCCTGCCCAATCGCCGCCGGTTGGTACCGCAGCTGGAGGAAGCCTCCTGGGTAGCGGCGGCGGCGGGCAGCCATGGCGCTCTGCTGCTCATCAACCTGGACCATTTCAAGAACCTCAACGACGTACTCGGCCACGAGGCCGGCGACCAGTGGCTGCAACTGGTGGCGCAGCGCCTGCAGCAGGGCGTGGCTGCCGCGCAGGCCCTGGCACGCCTGGGGGGCGACGAGTTCGCCCTGGTGCTCGATGCCCTGGGGGGCGATGAAGCCCAGGCCGCCCAGGCGGCCCAGGACGTCGCCACGGCGCTGCTGGAGCTGCTGGCCCAGCCCTTCGATCTGGCGGGGCGCCGGCACTACGGATCGGCCAGCATCGGCATACGCCTGTTCAGCCTGCCCGCGCTGCCGGCCGAAGAGTTGCTGCAGCAGGCCGGGCTCGCGGTCGACCATGCCAAGCAGGAGGGGCGCAACACGCTGCGCTTCTTCGATCCGGCAATGCAGCAGGCCCTCAGCGCAAGTGCCGCGCTGGAGGCCGACCTGCACGAGGCGTTGCGGCTGCAGCAGATGCTGCTGCACTACCAACCGGTCGTGGACACCGAGGGGCGCATGGTGGGGGCCGAGGCGCTGCTGCGCTGGCAGCATCCGCAGCGCGGGATGGTCGGCCCGGCGGCCTTCATCGGGCTCGCCGAGGAGAACGGGCTGATCCTGCCGCTGGGCGAATGGGTGTTGCGGGTGGCCTGCGAGCAACTGGTGGCGTGGTCGCGCCATCCGGTCATGCGCGACTGGTACCTGGCCGTCAACGTCAGCGCCCGGCAGTTCCGCCACCCGGATTTCCTGGCCCAGGTGGATGCGGTGCTGGCTGCCACCGGCGCGAACCCGCGCCGGCTCAAGCTGGAGCTGACCGAGACCATGCTGCTGCGCGACACCGAAGAGGCGCTGGACAAGCTGGCGCAGCTCAAGACGCGCGGCATGGGGTTGTCGCTGGACGATTTCGGTACCGGTTTTTCATCGCTCGGCTATCTGCGGCGCCTGCCGCTGGACCAGCTCAAGATCGACCAGTCCTTCGTGCGCGACATGCTGGCCGACGCCAACGGCGCGGCCATCGTGCGCACCATCCTGGGGCTGGCGGAGAGCCTGGACCTGGACGTGGTGGCCGAAGGGGTAGAAACGCGGGAGCAGTTCGTCTTCCTGCTGGACAACGGCTGCCGGGCGTTCCAGGGCTACCTGTTCGCACGGCCCATGCCGGTCGACGACATGGAGCGCATCTGGGGAGCGGCGGTTTGAGCGTGTACTGCCAGGAGATGCTGATCGCCGGCGGCGGCATCGGTGGCCTGGCCGCCGCGCTGGCCTGCGTGCGGGCGGGCTGGCGCGCCCGAGTGTTCGAGAGTGCCCCTGCGTTTGCCGACGTGGGAGCCGGGCTGCAGCTGGGCCCCAATGCCACCCGCATCCTGCAGGGCTGGGACCTGGGCCGGCCGCTCGCCGAACTGGCCGCCTTTCCTGACCGGCTGGAGGTGCGCAGCGCGGGCAGCGGGCGCAGCCTGGGCCGTCTGAGGCTGGGGGCCGAGACGCAACGGCGCTATGGCGCCCCCTATGCCACCCTGCACCGCGCCGACCTGCACGGATTGCTGCATGGCGCCGTGCAGACCCATGGCGAGACCGCGCTGCACCTGGGCGCGCGCATCGGCACCGTGGCCCAGCGCGGCGATGTCGTGGCGCTGGCCGTACAGCGCGAGGACCAGCCGCAGGCCACAGAAGTCGAGGGCGATGCGCTGCTGGGGGCCGATGGCCTGTGGAGCGGCGTGCGGGCCCAGTTGCTGCCGGGCGACCCGCCGCCGCGCGTCACCGGCCAGTTCGCCTACCGGGCGCTGCTGCACCAGCCGGCATTGCCTGCAGCCCTGCGCAGCAGCCAGGTCACGGTCTGGCTGGGCACCGGGCTGCATGCGGTGCAGTACCCGGTGCGCGGAGGCGAATGGCTCAATGTCGTCGTGCTGGTGGAGGCGTCCGATCCCGGGGCCGCCGCCGACCCGCGCGGATGGGACCTGACCGCCCCGCCTGGAGGACCGCGCGCCGCGCTGCAGGGCGCCTGCGCGCCCCTGATGGCGCTGTGCGAGGCCGTGCCGCAGTGGCGCCGCTGGCAGCTGTGCGACCGCCCGCCGGTGGCCGCCCCCGAAGCGCTGGCCGCCGGCCGCGTGGCCCTGCTGGGCGACGCGGCGCACCCGATGCTGCCCTACCTGGCGCAAGGCGCGGGCATGGCGATCGAGGACGCTGCCGAGATCGGCCATGCCTTGGCCATGGACGCGGTGGACGTGCCGCTGCGCCTGCGCCGCTATGCGCTGCGCCGCTGGCAGCGCGTGGCGCGCGTGCAGGCCCGCTCCACGCGCAATGCCAGGGTCTTCCATGCGAGCGGCCCGTTGCGCTGGGGCCGCGATACGGCCATGGCGCTGCTGGGCGAGCGCCTGCTGGACATGCCCTGGCTGTACGCCGGGCCTTGACGCCACGCGGCGCTATTTTTTCTATAGCTTTAGGCCAAGGTGCCGCCTTGGCTGACGGCACTTTTTGCTTGAAAGTTGCAGGACGGCTACCAGGGGCCGTCCGCCAGCGGCGCCAGCCCGTGCCGGCGCCGTGCGAGCTGGCAGGCATCGCTGCCGGCCTCGAATTCGCGGCAGGGCGAGGGGCGCCATTCGTAGATCCCGCAGCGTGCCGCCTGTCCGAGGGTGCCGGTGAGGGCTGCACAGCGCGGCGGCTGGTGGTCGGTGCCGCGCATGCGGCTGAGCGTGCCGGTCAGCTCCACGGCCAGGCCGTCGGGCACCGGGCCGCCATGCTGGCCCAGTTCTTCCACCGAGAAATCGACCCGGAAGCTCGCGCAGCAGGCGCCGCAGCGCAGGCAGGGGTGGGGTTCGTCCTTCACCGTATCCGTCATCGACGATACCGCCCGCAGCGCATGCAGGACAAAGGCTTCGAATGCCGCTGGCGGCGCCCCCGGCAAGGGGGGCGGCGGTCGCGGCACGCAATGCGCGAAGCCTGGGGGCGGTGCACTTCAGCTGACCCGGCCCAGCAGGAGGAATTCCATGAGCGCCTTCTGCACGTGCATCCTGTTTTCCGCCTCGTCCCAGACGACGGACTGCGGTCCGTCGATCACGTCGGCCTCCACCTCTTCGCCGCGGTGGGCGGGCAGGCAGTGCATGAACAAGGCATCGGGCTTGGCCGCGCGCATCATCTCGGTGTCCACGCACCAGTCGGCGAAGGCCTTGCGGCGCTCTTCGTTCTCGGCCTCGTAGCCCATGCTGGTCCAGACGTCGGTGGTGACCAGGTCGGC
>Ga0116227_10001311_pt1 | contig 54865 bp, 36 predicted proteins | sample S1TSphgellanicum_FD_89693 | JGI IMG/M metagenome (GOLD analysis project Ga0116227, IMG submission 89693) | Host-associated microbial communities from peat moss isolated from Minnesota, USA - S1T2_Fb - Sphagnum magellanicum MG | ecosystem: Host-associated > Plants > Peat moss > Unclassified... | reverse complement strand
CATGTAGTCGATCAAGAGAGCGCCATGAGATTGCAGCAGTGAACGTCCACCAGGATATTGTCTAGAAGCTGCGACAACGTTACTATTTACCACGATGGCCATGACCATGGCTATGAGAATTGCGGCGCTGCCGAATTTCATAGTGTTGGAGCAAGCGTGCGCCATCTTGAAAGTGCCGCAGGAAATTTAAGTATGGTATAAAAAATCTACAAGCTCCACACAATCTAACTACAAGATGAAAGTAGGTTCAGAATCGGGCGAATGAAATAGTAGGTAGATGATCAGAACTGATGATTAACACTAGGTTTGAACAACAGTAGGAATCTGCTTTGACGTCTTAAGGCTGTTACAAGCAGCACCAGGAAGGAGGATGTGATGCAGAATTCTAGTGTATAGAGTAAGGTGAGATATAATGAGCCAATTGAGCTGATGATCAGTGACAAGAATGCAACTACACAACCACAAGCATACAATATATAGGTGCAGCAAAGGATCGATACAATGACATGCAGAAACTGCTATGAATTGGGTGGTACACGAATTTCATAGGTATCGTCATTTGTACAGCAGATGCAAGACGTGTAGGGCAGCAGCTAAGTTAACAGCTGATCAAATTTTCCTAGTCGTCAGGGGCCTGGAGGCGCGTCAGTCAGTAGGAGGATCAGTACTAGTACTTCTTGTAGAAGTCGTGGAATCGCAAACGCGTGCAGGAGGCCGACAAACAAGAAGCTTCATCAGAAATGTATCAAAAATCCGCATATTCTATCGAAATGCCTTTTGGACGAATGGATGCTGATCTCTGGAGCGTCGGAGCAGCGTGCTTTTGTCAAAAAACGTACGCTTGTGGAGTTGGTGGGCGCCGGAGTCGCGGATCCAGTCAAATGTCTCGTACTTTTTCCGTAGCACTTTGAGGAACCAAGCGTTGACGAACCGGTGCTTTTGCCGGCGGCTCGACGCTGCTCCTTCTGAGAGCTCTGGTTTCCGGGAGGATTCCGGCACCTGCTACATACAGTGTTGTTTTTTTGGGAATTTTTGTTTGTAGCCAAACTGGTTCTCATCCATATGAAGATGTAACCAAATCAGGCTATAAACTATATATAAAATACAAAAGTTTAATTATCCTTTTATATTTTTGGCTACACAATGAAAGTCAAATATACAAATTTGGCTTCTTCTTTTTTTTTTCTCTCTCACTTCTGGCAACTGAAAACCTTCAACATCGTTTCTTTTTCAAGTTTTAAATCTTTAAATTCGATTTTGGCAACATTTCATAAGGTCTTAGTAAGTTTTTTTTTTTCAAGGAATTTTTAAAAAAGCCAAATGGACAATCATCCATGGGAAGATGGAGAAGAAGTGACAATCATCATTAGAAAATTTAGCCAAATATGGCTATAAATTATATATGAAGTACAAAACTTCAATCATCCTTTTATATTTTTGGCTACACACTGAAATCAAATATAAGGAATCTAGCTATTATTATTATTATTATTATCTCACTTTTGGCAGTTCAAAACCTTAAAAGTCACTCCATTTTATTTTGTTATTGAAATTTCGTTTTTTGACAAAATTTCACCAATACAAAAAGGGGCTGGCTAGCAAGTCTTTATATGATACCATTAGGATGAGCCATGGGTTTGCCAGAATCCAGAATTGGCCCTAGCCAGCCTGCTCTTTAGCATTAATAGTAGGAAAACCCCCAGCATTTTTGCCAAATCTGCAATCACCCAGGCTGAATTAGCCACTGAGGCAAATTCTGCACAATTAATAAATTAAACAAAATGCACAAGTAATGTGCAAGAACCATGTCCATAAATAGCTATTTATTGGGTTTGCTGTTCTTACACATTGAACGGTTCATCCACTCAAGATAGCTAAGAAAGCAAATTAGGATCACCAAATCCAACGATCCCATTGGCCTGAAAAGAGCAATCTTCAGGCCTCCACACAACCGTATTCTCCCAAACATTGAAAATAATGATCCCTTTCAACCATTTCCATTGCTACTCTAAAATTCTCACAACCCTACCGAACCCAACATTTAAACATTATACATCTAAATGTTAGTTCACTCAAGATAACTGAAAAAAAAGGATTCAGACCACCAAATTCTACAATTTCATTGGCCATGACATTCTTTCTTCACACATACACACAAGCCTATTCCATGGCCATTGTATTCCATTTGTATATTATAGCACACTATTACTATGGCCCTGTGTGTCTGCGTTAGAACACAGTTAGTCTCGACTTTTAACACTTGGGATTTCATTTCCTTTGTTATTTGTTGTCCATTGTGGGACAGAATAAATATTTGCTTTTCTAGAACCTTCTGTTGCTAAGATGAATTCTACACTTTGAAAGACATTGTCCCCTTTCATTTTTTAATCTTCATTTCTTAAAGCATATATTCAACTTGTTTCCCCAACCATGTTTAACTGGAAATGTCCTAAATTATGCTCTCATACATCTCAAAGCGCACTTCATTTTCTTGGCAAATGAATTAATATTATTTACATCCATAGTTCATGCCCATGCCTTTAGCCTAGGGCAAAAATGGCAAAGAACATATTAGGTGAAACAATTCTTGCAATCAATGAAGTGAGAAAGCATGCACCTAGGGGGGCCAAGTTTTTTTTTTTTGGTCTTTTGAGGGATGGTGGGGTGTTGTTCCCATCCAGTTCCCAATGGATTCTCAACATATTTTCAAGTTCTACTCTGTTTCCAACCATGTTCCCAATAGCTCCTCGTTATCCCATATCCTTTGCCCTAAGTTCTACTCTTTTAACCTATATATCTAGCTCAAATAAGGAGATTACAACATATATATTTTGAGACTGTCCAAAGCTTGATTTCTTTTTGTGATGCCCAACAATGGGTTTTTTTTTATGATTTACAACCACTTGCCAACATGCCATTGGACATTGTGATTTCATTTTATTTTTTTGGGGAAAATATTGCTTAAAATTGATAGATCTAAGAATGATGAAAGTAGAATCTCACCACCAGTCCCTTTGTTAGGTTTTCGACATTGCCATCTCAACCATTGAATAGGATTAGTTGATTGCCACTTACAACAACGGATGTAATTCCTCTTGCCAAAAAGCACAAAATTGTCTTAAGAGTCACCATCTGTGATTACCTTCTTTGCTTTCAACACCTCTTTTTACCTCTTAGCAGATTGAAGATTCACCAACAATGGATTCATTAGGAAGTTGTTCATCCAATTCTTTCCTTTCATGAATGTGAAATGATTACAATGTGAATGTGCATATCATTGTATGCACAATGTACTATGGGGTTTCAATGTTCATCTTGATTTGTTTACACAATGGTCTATCCACATTACTAGGTTGTTGTAGATGCTAAAACATCATTCCATCTTCACCAAGAAATAATCATGTATTTATACTATGTGTCACAAAAGATTTTTAAATTGTTGGTGGTTGTTCCCCCTGACAAGTTGAAGCTTGAGTCTCAACGTTCTCTCTTTTAAATAACCATGCCCGACAATGCTTTTGAAATCTTAAAGAAGGATGGCAAAGAATCCCACCATTTGAGGTGCATGCAACTCCTTGCATTAGGTTTTAGGGTGGTTACTCAAGCCATACTTGAGTACCATGTGAAGTTTGCCAAACTTGCTTTGTACCAAGTTTTGGGATTTGTTGAGGATGACCATTACATCAACACATTGTCTTTCACGAAGGGCAAACTCACCAACCATCCAATCACTTGTCTTGACCTATGTGTCAGAATGTTTTAACAAGATTTCTACAACATTGAATCTTTTCCTTATACTCAAGCCATAGTTGTTTGGAAGGAAAATAAGATTTGTTACAATGCTTGAATTTTGGGCTTCTAACAATTTTGTGCATTTGTTGCTTGGTAGTGGGCATGGTTAGTATGTCATTCAAGGAACTTGTTTTGAATCTCCTTTGAATCCCAATGACAACTCTTGGGCCTTGACTCTCCTTTGAATCCCGATGACAATTCTTGGGCCTTGACTCTCTTGGATTTTGAGTTTTGATTTTCAAATTCTAAGGCTTATGATTTGACACTAGATTAATTTGATTCTTGAAAGTTGTTGACTTGGTAACATAAGCCCATGTAGTGTGCATTGCACACTTACTAATTTGTGCATGTTTTCGATGGCCTGCCATTTTATTTGGTTTCTTGAATTTGATGAATAGGCGACCAATGTTAAGTTTTCATTTTTTATTAACAATTTGTGTGTGTGTTTAAATAGATGACTTCTGTTGCAATGGGTGGGTCTTTTAAACCAAGGTTTAATTCCCCCAAAAGTCACATTTGATTATTTATTCTTGAATGCAATATGTATGTGATTTTTTATATGTTGTCATTGGTCATTGTGTAGAATCTAGATTCTAGATTCACAAATTGCTTATAAAGGTGACAACACTTCATTGATATTATTGTCAATTTCCATACAATGAACTTTTTGGAGTAACCAACAAAAACTCAAGATTTACCAAGCATATTGCCAAGCCTCCAAATGTTAATTTATAGATAATAGCCAAAACCATTCATTTGGTTTTTAGAAGGTTACATTAATTTCTACACATCTTTACTTACATTAACCATGATTTTACATCTATGGTTGAAGGAATTAGTTGCCATTTCACCCACATTTCTCTACCCAAAAAAAATACATTGGTTTTCACAACTAATTAATATGAGTCACAATATATTACCATATTAATATACAAGTGTTTCATTAATTAAAAATGGAGTTATAGCTATGGAGCTTGTTTTAGGATCATGATTCTAAGTGGTAATGCTTGGTGAAGCCATTTTCTAAGGTATGCATACCATAGCCCAATTTCACTAAAGTTATTTCAAGTTTGTTTGTGCATTGATTTGCAGTTGAATATGAATGAAGATTGAAGTAGTTTTGAACAAGTTCATTCATATTTTCGAACAAGTTGGGATTTTAAAAAAAATTTGTGAAAAATGTCATTTGAGGTCAAACTCACTAAAACTTGTAGATTTTCTTTTTCTAGAAATCTCTTATATGGAAAAAAAAAAGAATTGCCTTGCCCATGAATAGGAATTTTTTAATACTTCAAAAACATCCCAAGGATTCACATATTGTGTTCAAGATTAAATTAACTCTTTTACAATTTTCTTTTGCCCAATCAAACATTTTAAAAATATTTCAGAAATGATTTCAACCAATTATGGGAAGAAATTTCACTTGGGAGTTGTAGTTCATTTGAAGCTGAATAGTTCCGAAGAAAAAATTAGTTGAAGGGAAGTTCAAGCTACCTCTAGTCTACCAACAAACACTTTGAGTACACACAAAAAACTTTTGGAGGTTCCCTTTGTGAAAAACTGAAAATATAATGGAATCTCCTTGGTGGTCAAAAGGGAAATTGAAATCCCCTTTCATCATTGCGTAAGGGAAAATCACATTTTCTTTCCTAGTAAGTAACTTGAAGAGGGAAAGTTCCTCTTCTATACCTTTTTGCCTCTATCACCTCCTAGGAAGATAAGATTTTATTTGGTATTAAGTAACTTAAAACAACAACAAACTACTGCTTGTCCTTTTTCTAAATTTTTTGCCTCCATCATATTGTAGGGAAAATAAAGGTCGTTTTCAAAGTAAACCCTAAACCCTATTAAGGGTGTTTTGGGCCTTCACATTCTTGTTTTCCCAAAATCTTGAAACTATTTCCAACAAATAATCCATTTCTACCAACAATTTATTTCCTAATTCAATAGGTTGTTGGAAATAAAATGTTGTTCATTTTTGGACTTTAAAACTTAAATTTTGTAGCTACTTGGGGGATATACTAGATGGTTCTCAAGTTGGGTATTTGATAACCAACCCTTAAGAATAACAAACAATAAATAATAATGCACATAATAGTGTGCTTCTACATTCTCTTGTTCACTTTAAAACATACATTTTGTTTAAATATAAATAATGTACCTTCATTTAAGAAAATATAGTTTATAGATCAAAATCAATACTAGAGGTGGGTCCATTTATTTTTCAAATGTTAGGTGTTTAACACCTTGTGTGGTAATAAAACAAGAAAAATCAAAATAACTACCTAGCTACCTATATTTAAAAAGTTAAAAATTGATGAAAACAATTGGTTGGCTCGTAATCTTTTAATGTGATACCAAGTGTAGAAATATTCATGCCATCCAAAAAGCAATATTGGACCCATACTAAAACCAAATTGTATGTTGAAGCATCATTACCAAACCAACATTGTTGTTCACCTCCAATTGGATAGGATTAATACTAAAGTACAAATGTGTTCACAAGTTATATGTGTATTTTTTAATTGTGCAATAGATTTCAAAAAATTATTGTTGAGTCGATCCTTCAGAATAAACCTCATTTAAAAATGTTATGCTACCACCATTACTATTTTATTTTTCAACATTTTTTTCATTGTTCCAATAAAAGAATTAGAAAATTTTGTTTATAGTGTAAATTCAACTAATTTTGCTCAATTATTGGAAAAGTTCACCAACTTTTCACTAAATTGCAAAATCAAAAAATAAACTTTTGAACATCATGTGCTCAGAAATGGATTTAATTGAGAATTTCAAAAATGAAATAAATGTTTGCAAATCAACTCAAAATTAAAAGAAATTTAAACATCACAAATATTGTGCAATAGATTAAAAAAATTCTTTAAGACACTTTATGAATTATTTTTCAATAATATGAATATTAGTCACATTTGGATTGTTGTTATCCCCATGGCCAACCTCTAAATTCCAAAGCATTATGCATTTTGCAATCTAAAATTACAACTAAAAACTTTTCCTTGAAAATTTTGCAAATTGCTTCTAAAAACAATATATGGAATTCACAATTCTAAAAAACTTGAGATAAAAATAAAAAATGAAAACACCAACCCAATTTGGTCAATGCATTTTTTACTTTTGACCATGTCGATGGAATGAGATTAAACATTATATCAATGGCCATTCTCTTGACAAGTGACCCATTGTGAATCATAAAGATGATCTAAAACTTCCACCACACATTTTGAAGTTTTTCTTGTATTTTCACCATTAGATAATTGTCATCGTAAAAGGATAAATTGTTACAAGATGAAGAATTATTGTTACAAAATATTTTGCAAGGAAAAAATAATTGTTTAAATGTTGAATGTCTTTTTAATTTCTTTTTCTTTGATTAAATGATAATATTTATTTATAAAAAAATTACCAAAATTTTAAAACGAATTTTTTACAATGCTTGATTTGTTGATACAAGTAAAAAATCAGGTTCATGTCTAAAACAAGATCTAGCAATCTTGTTACTTGAAACCCTTAAGTTGTTGAAAGACTCAACATTGTTATGCAAACAATACTACGGTAAAATGTCCAAGAACTCTTGACCAATTCTAAAGACAATTATAAGTTCAATTTGCATGAACTTGGTAACTTATTATACAGGAACACATTTGGATCATTATTACCAAGTGGCCAATTGTTTTTCAAAGGTAACATGTTTTGCAGAAATTGTACAGAAATAGTTTAAATTTTTAAAAATTTGAGAAAAACATTACTAAAATATTTCATAGAATACATTTTTCCATATTTTCCAATTTGTATGAATTTGGTAACTTCTCATATACATGAACTGGAGAGGTCAATAAAATGTTTATCTTGGTAGCTCAATTAGATCAGCATACACATTGGTCATGTCAAGTATGTTTGAGATATTAGTTTGTCACTTTTGAAAGAAATTGATGGTATGTCATCATTGCAAATGCAATAAGAAATTATAGCAATAGGATGTCTCTTGAAAAGATGTTAAAGAATAAAGATCTTTTCCATTGATTACCATCGTGTTTTGTGCTTGTGCTCATCATTGTTGACAAAATTTGCATAAACAACATCGTTGTCATCATCAAAATTTGCATAGACAACATCGTTGTCATCATCAAAATTTGCATAGACAACATCAACATTGTCATTTTTGAAAGCTTCAACAAGTTGTGAATTAAGAAAATTACTTTCATTCAAAGAAAAAGAAAAGGAAGTAACAAGTGAGAAGCAATAGAAAAGAGGATTAAAGAAGGGAGCAAGATGACCAAAATGATCCAACTATTGTGGCTATTTGTTTACCTAGCCACTTCTTTGTGGCTGTGATTTTAAATAATTTGGGCTGATTTTATATTTTTTTCATTTTCTAGTTTTTGTAATTTAAACTAATTTAGATATTCTCTCATGCATTGACCATGTTTAAGTTATAAAATAGGGTTGAAATAGAAAATGCTTCAAACTTGAAGTTCTAAGAAGTTGAAAAAACATTCACAAGTTGTCCAAAAACATTAAATAAAAGCCTTGGAGATACTTTAAATACTTAGTTACATATATTAATACATTTTTACTTGGGTGACAACTTCAAGCATATTAATAGTAACTCCACCACCACTCAATATGTGGCTTCACCCTAGAAATCTTGGATGAAGTGCAATAGTCATATATGGTGAGCCCATTGGAAGATTATTATGACTTAAGAAAAATCAACTCTAGAAAAGTCTAAACACAATCAAATCATATTTATTGACTACCCCTTGTTTTTAATTGGCTAATAGTTTGATTGGTCTAGGTGGGTTGTTATTAGTAGTTTCCACCTATTTGCAATCCCAATTTTAGTTTTAGGGGTGAAAAAAAAACTAAAATTAAAACTTGCAAAATGTGAGAAATATTTTTGCATTTAGTCACAAACTAAATTGTTGGAGATGTTTTAATGTATATTAAAGCATGTAGACTTCAAGCATACTAAGGCCCATATACTAAGGCACACATACTATTGTTCAATTTGATATTATCATACATATTCTTTTTTGAACTACAATGTATTCTACTAATATGTGAAGTTTTAGGGAAGTTATACTTGTGAGGGTCTAAGTGATGTAGATAAAAACATGTTTTTCATATGGTTATGGACAATCCTTCAATATTAAAATAGGATATGGAGCTAAAATATTCTCAAAGTTGACAAATCCTATTGAACATGTAAAATTTGTTTGTCTTATTCAATATATTGATAATTTCATTACCTAGCTATTCAACTTTTGAGCTCTTATATTGTCACTACTACATAACATGGTTTTTATGTTAGTTTTCAAACTAAAATTTTAGTCAGAACATACAATGCACAAAAATGTCTTTCCATCAAATCAAACCAATCATTTATGCCAAAATTTGATTGAGATCATTGAAACTTCTAGTTTATGTGACAATATACATTTTTAAATAATAAATTATTAGATAAAATAATATTATTTTTAAAATTTTAATACTAAAATAAATGGATTGATTTATGGACAAAATCCAAAATGAAATTACGTTCAACCCATGATTCCACAACCAAATGTTATTATTTTAAAAATTATATATATAATTTTTTTATTCTATTTTTTCAAATTGATTGTTAATAGTTTGTTGAACTTGCAATAAAACAGTATGCTAATGTCACATTGTCATGAATATGAAATATCCAAAGTGATATTTCAGCCCTCACCTTTTCAGCACACAACCAAAGGCCTTTACCATCCAATCAACACCTCACATGATGATATAATTTTTTATTGCAACATGATATATAAACACATTTTTTTAAAAATTATATCACACATTACAATCTTATAACATATTAATTGAATAATTTTGTAATGAAAATGATTGCAAATGTACACAATTAATATCATTATTTAATTTAATTCACTTTTTTGTTCCATTATTACATTAAAATTTATGATTCTTTTTAGTTTCAAAATGTAAGATGTATTACATTAATTTAAAATATCATTAATTTATAATAATTTTACATAAATTATTTCATTAAATATAATTTTAGAATTTTTAAAATTAAAAATCCTAGAAATTAAATTAGTTCAAGTTTCATATGTTCATTAGTTAATGTACTTTTTTTGTAATAAATTAAAATTAAAAAATTAGTTTGATCTTCCCTTCACTCACATGTCATTTTTGTAATATTTTGACTTGTTTTCCCCTATTTTTATTTCTTATGTGAATCATTATAAGAAAAAAATGAAAACCTGAAATCAAAAATCTACTTTCTTTTGTTCTAATAATTTAGTTCAAAAAATAATTAAATAATATTTCTATTAATTTAATATTGCCAAATCATCAAAAGTAATTAGAGTAAAAATCAATCATTACCACATGATTTTACAAAAATTAATCACACTAGTCAAATCAAACAATGTCAAGTGGGTGCCAGATACGCCACATGTTCAACATAATGTTCATTTTTAATCCAAAATAGATGTCATACCTTGTTTTGACTTTAATCAAACTAAACATAGTCAATTGTTTTAAATAATTGAACTTGATTCTACAATCCTTTTAATCATAGCACCACTAGTTGAAGAAACCATTTTTTCTAATAATGTGTAGTCTTCAAACTATGAAATATTCATCTTTAGAAGCTATGTTGAGGAGCCTCAACAAATTAAAATTTAAAAATTTGCAATCACTTTGAATGCATTCCAAACTCTTGTAGTAATCCTTCCATCCATATCAGGTAGAAGGCAATGTTCTTTGCTCTTATGGAAATATGACTTTTTTTTAAAATGTAGAGTTTTGTCAATTGTTGATTACAACTCTAGATGTTGTACCTTTTTGTGCATGTTTGGTAGGGGTGGGTAGGGGTCATTAGTAGCTCTTGCAAATATTCAACACAATTGTTGTCAATCACCATCATCACATATACATATTGAAATCCTTTTTTAAAAAATTCTTTTGCAAACATGTGTAAGTTGAAAGTTCATTAACATTTTCTTTCATAGTCACAAGGAGTTCTTGGATGATTCCCATGAGAATTTTTTTGACTTTTCCTCCAAAAATAGACTATAAATGTATTTAAAATGGAATTATGCAACGTTCCCAAGGAGACTCATGGGAAAGTTTAATCATGTCAGTTAGTCACATCTAAAAGGGTTTATGTACAATTGTACCATATGACTACAAGTGGAATTTAAGTACATAATCTAACATCAAACAATATTCACATCTTATTGTATTCACATCACCGCAGGGGGAAAAATCATATTTATTCCTACTTCAATCTAAAAGGAATCAAGTCACAAAATTACAAACTCCACTTTCTAACATCCCATCACAAAGGGAATTTCAATTGTTTACCCCAATCTAAAACATATAAATGTTCATCACATTATAAAAGAATTACAATATTTGTTTCTTCATGGCATTTAGCTCACATGGAATGATTTGCACAATAGTCATCATCAACTATGTTAAAATGAAAATTGATTATCACTCCCTTGTCCACAACATCTATCAATCCACTTTATGTCACAATGTCCATTCAACTACTAGATCTAAATCCTCTTAATGTTGTGCATGAAGCATTAGCCCTTTTCTCTTTTTCACCCCATAAGGTTGTACTTATGTAACTAATCCAAGCACTTCAGACAAGGTGTCACGCAAGTTTTTCAACCCCATTGCATGCATCACAATCACCTTTTTGGGTGAAAGTATCTTACAATGGCCCCTTCTACATTGTAGTGCTTTCCTAAATGGTGCATATTTGAACTTAAACCATGTTAAAATTAAAGGTTTGATAATGTTTTTGCATATTATGGTAGACCAACTAATTTTTTCTAATGTATACTACAATGGGTTGGAATATACTTGTATGAAAAATATTTGCAACTATTCATTGAAAAACACAAATATATTCCAAAAGTAATTGAAATGATTTAAAAGTTTTATAAGATTTGTAATATGGGTGCAAACACATTAATAGGAGCCAAAACAAATCTAACTAATGCTAAAGTTTTTATGTTTTAGTGTTAGAAATTATACTAATGTTACAAGTCATTCAAAAGCACTCATTAAAAACGGTGACCGATTCTTTTAAGCATTGTAAGGATTTTTACTACTAAGGAAATTTTTTTAACATGATGTATTTTTGGGGAAGTTCTTTAAACATACATTTACATAATAGTACATTGCAACATCTTTTTGGGTCAAAATTGATTTTTCCAACTTTCAAACAAAATATTCTTAAGATATTTTAAGAATATTTTAAAACAAATAATCATTTAAAAAGGTGATCTTGGGTCCATGATCATGTTTGGACCCATACCCATTTCATATGTGATTCCACATCATTTGAATCGTCTTTGAGAAAATTTCAACAATTTGATAGTTTTCATGTTACAAATGAGGTCTTTTCAAAGCATTGCCCATGTAAATTGTAGTTTTGACAAACAATCACTTTCAAATGAAAGGTTACAAATATTGTGAAAATGGTCCATTTAAATTATTTTTTCAAATTGTTATTTAGATTATAAATGAAATTAAATATTTATGCAATTTGAAATGAGAATTGGGATTTGTTATACCTATGTATATATAAATATACCTATGGTTCCTTTAATTTACATTATTAGATTTTTTTTCCAAATAATATTAGATGGCATTAGTTTTTGTGAAAATCTATAAGTCTTAAACACCAAAAATTCAACACAAAATTAAATGCATCACATTTGAAGAACATTTATATTTTACACACTATAATAATGGAACCAAAAATGCCCAGAAGAGGGTCATCATAATGTGGTTTCACCCATCTTTACAACCAAAGATAACTTGTTAAATATATGCATTCATAGAAAGGTGATGAATATAAGAATTCCAAGGAAAAACAACTATCTTCTAATGTCAAATGTTGGAAAAAAGTTGACCAATAAATGTTCGAACATTCCCAAAACCAAAAAATAATAGCAAATTACTCAACAAATCATAAACTTCCCTATAGAATTTGAAACCTCTAACACATTTGAAACGGAGCCCAAGGTTATCACAAAGTTGACTAGCTCTAACGAAATTTAATTTCATGTTTAACTCTTTTCTCATCAAATGAAAATTTCATAACAACACTAGAGTTTTCTAAAAGTGTGTGTGGTGTTCTAGGGACAAGAAATCCAACTTGTGTGTTGTTATGTGTTGTGATGAAAACACTTAGAGGATCTTGAAAAATTGCCCTTCAACCAAAATTGTTCTACCAACAATTTCAACGGTCCCCTTGGATCACATAGGAAAAATGTGTTATTCACTCTCTACACAAAAGAAAGGTTTATGCCCAAATGCCAAAGTCAAATTCTATTTTCTTCTTAGGTTCCTTCCCCTTGAGACAACAAATTGAATAGCTCTCTAACTTCTAATGGTAATGCCAAGTTTCAAATAACAAAATCTCCATGGGTCAAAATTTTAACCACACTCATGTTCTAGAGCCTACATCATCATCTAATCAATTGCAAGTTCATTTTTTCAAAAGGAATCAATAAGTATTCACATTGGAACTTTGCCTTAATTCCTACCAAGGTCACCAACTACATGGTATCAACTTTTTTAAGTGATTACAAAATATTATCCTAAACAACTTTATGTATGTTTTTGTGTGGAAAATATTATAGATAATGATTTATAAATTACTATAAAAAATTTAAATAGAAATTTTTTAAAACATAATAAAAAATCATAATTCCAAAAGGTGGAATAATTAATGCAATTAATTTTGCATGGTATTTTATAGGTATTGTATGCTTGTCAAAAACAACACACCCTCCTTCCACCACATGAAAATATTATGTTACATACATCACTTTGTGACCAAAATTATGCCATGAATAAGTAACATTTATGTACATCTTTTGTTATGTGTATTAACCCCAAAAAAATCAACAACCCACTAGGATGTTTGCTACTTGACTAAATTTTTAAAAAACATCAACCTTCAAAATACCCTTTTTTTGTCTATGACATTTTGTCACCTCTATTGATTCAAAATATTGTTTACTAATGCCTTTAAAGTGAAAACTTTAATGATCAAATGGCATAATGCTCAATTTGTTGACTTTTGTGTGAATTTTCCTTCTTCATCAATGAATATTATGGAATACTTGTTAGAGTTAATAAGAGGGGCATCAAATGTCTAAGGTTTTGCATTGTGAATGTAGCTCTCCAATAATTGATGATTATATAAAACACAAGTTATGTGGACTCCATTAGAGGTACATCTTTCACAAATTTGGCTTTCATTTTGCAACTTCCCCATGCACTTTCCAAAATACACAAACCATTGAAATATTTGATTATATTTTAACCACTCTAAAAACCCAACACCCTACATATATACCTACGACATACATAACAAGTTGTCTTGAAACTACCATTGGAACTTAATTATGGAATTAGCCTCTTTTCAAAATTGAAAAAGAATTTGAATTGGGGTGCTACCCCATTTAAAATAGGTTCACTTGTTCTATTACATATTACAATTTTATAAAATAAACTATAAGTTTGGCCTTGCATTTTGGACAAATTACATTTGATTGGTCGTACATAATTGATATTAATATTCTTTATTTTGAGTTGTGTGCACTAGTTGAAAAGACCAACACTACACCCAAAAAAAATTAGTTGTATGTAATGGAATTGGAATTAAACATTGTTTTAAATTGGACCAACTTTAAATTCTTTGTGAAAATGACTAGAACTGGAAGTTTTAGAAATCCAAAGAACTAATATCAAAGATCAAACCAAAGGCTCCATAAACAACACACACACACACACACAAAAAACAAAATTCCAATTGAAGGTTCATTTTTAAATCAAGAACTGAGCAACACCAAATATTAGACAATTTTCATTTTTTTGTGAAAATTGTCAGTTTCGATTCTCAAGACCATTTTAAAGAACCTATTAGGTTCTCAAAAATATATATATAATTCCAAGTTTAGAAAACCATTTAGGGCTTTAGAACTTTGAAAAAATAAAATCCAACCAAGTTTTAATCAAACCAATTTTCATAAATTTTTGAACTAGTGATTTTCAAAGATGGTGATCACAACTAAATTATTAGAAAACATATTCTAATTTTTAATTAAAAAATCAAAATCAAAATTACTTGCAAAAGCATGATGAAAATGCATAAATCAAAGAATTTTTTATTTCAAATTTCATCTCACTCAAATTCACCTTCAAATTATTGTAACTCTTCTTTTAAATGTCATCCATCTCAATAAACTATACTAGGCCATAAGGAGATTTACAACCAACTCTTTGGTCATTACACTAATTCTTTACAACAAATATTAATTTTTCCAAGTTTTTTAATTGTAAGCGACATTTCCAAAGATTGAAGAGTATGATGGCTAAAAAAAATTCCTTTCAATCTTTATTTGGGATTGAACAATTCCCAATATTTGTAGAGTAAGAAATAGTGGAGAAAATGGATTCATGTTTTTGCCACGATTGGAAAGGACATTTTATCTCCTTAACATTCATTTAAAATCTCTTTAAAATGAATAATTATCTATTAACCATTTCTTTGACTAGTTCAATTGTGTTAACATTCATTTTAAAAAATCTAAGCTACAATTTTCATCAATTTTCTAGTTTACAAATCCAATTTCACAATCTACCAAAAGATGTAGATAATGATAATGCTTCAAAAGAATAGAATGTAAGGATTTTTTATCATACTCTTCAACAATTGAAATGTTTTGCTCACAAACACCAAATGAAAACTTTTTAATTGTGAATCTAATATCAATGAAAGCATGTTTGAGCTTTTCTTTCTCTATATCTTCTAAAAATGAAAGGATTAAATAGTCAAGCATACCACATACCTCCTTCTTAATGTTAGAAGCAAGCAAAGATAATTCAAGTGCAACAAAATCTTCATCCATTAGCTAGTCTACAACTAATGCAATTCCAACTTCTTTCTTCAACTTGAATTCATTGTGATGGCAGAGTTTGAAACACTCTGGACTAGTTTGAAACACAAGTAATAACAATTGTTTGGGAAATATGCCAAGTGAGAGAGGGTGGAACTTGGCCAGAAACATGAATAACAATTTCCAAACTATAACATAACACAATGGGTTTTTGAAATAATTAAGCTTCCAATAACAAAATGTTAATATTCTAAAAAGAAAAAAAAATAGACTACAAATCAATTTACAATTAGAATATAATTTTTAAAATAAAAAATAAGTTTTTTTATAAGAGTATTTAACTTTCTTGGATGAATTCTAGGATCTATATAGGCCTTTCCATTCTTGTCGACCTATGCTAGAGTTTCTTTGGCCAAGTTATGCACTTTTGTAAATCAGACTAGGTAGATTTAATGGAAACATATTTGAAGTTTTGCAAAAAACTATTAGCATGTGTTGGAAAATCCATGGCCAAAAACCATGATGTAAAAACCTTCTTCCAAACTAAAAAGTTCACAATTCACCACATATTTTAATGTTGATGTCATTACATTCAAGTTTGCACTTTCATCCTTCACATACACAATAATTTTTCCTTATGAATTCAATTAAATTTCTTTCTAAGACTTGACCTTTGGTTTCATCTATCTCAAGCAGCCCTATTGTGATATGTTTAAATTGTTAATCCATACCCAAAAAACTAATTACTAAGGCCAAAATATCATGTGCTCCCTTTGACATCCATAAGTCAAGACTAGATGTTATAAAATAACATTCTTTCAATTTTGACAAAACATATTCCTATTTCATCTTCTTCACCAATCAAGTAAAATTTTTTGTGAAAACATTTTTTTTGCAAGCAATGCATGATCTACATTCACATGTATTTTCAATGTTGTTATTCCATTTTTTATATTATGATATAACTATTTTCCTTTCTTTTCTTCTAGGATTAAAAATGATAGGATTAGTGTGACAAAACATACAATGCATAATTTGATATTTTCTTCCATCAACTATATTATTTTCATTCACAACATAAAAGGATGAACATAATGCATTTTTGTCATCAGGTCTCCATATTTCTTTTTGCGCATGTAACTTTTGCAAATTTTATTTTATTTTTTCTCATCACTATCAATAGTGTTATATTATGAATTGCAAAATCCTATTTTCTTCCATTGCTTTTATCAAAGATTCCTCTTCCATAAAAACTTCACTAGGGAAAATATCACATGATTCATTTTTCAATATTGTTTTGTTATCATTGGCCTTAAAGTTTTCCATTTTTCAACAATGGTTTTCACAAAGGTGTAGATTAGAATGGAGAAGTCAAAACAAAAGAATATTTTGTGAAAGGGTATTTGAAATGTGTTTTAAGGTCTTATGTTTTAAATTATTACTGACCTAAAAATCTTTTCAAAATCTAAAAATTTACAAGAGGAATTCACTTATAATCATGGCATATATATATATATAATCTCCAACTTCTCCTAGTAGACAAAAATACCTAAAAAAAGAACAAACAAATAAGCAATTATTAGAAAAGTAAACCAAAAAATAACCAAAAAATAAACAAAAAAATTTTGAATTATGAAAAAAAAGAAATTGAAAAGCATAGAAAATTTGAAAAGCAAATAAAAACAAAAAAATTGAAAAAAACTTACAAGTTGAATTGAACTCCAACCTCCAAAACTTTAGCTTCAACACCTACAAGAGATGCGTAAGGGAAAAAAACCAATCTGGACAAGGAAAGCAACCAAGTGTAGAATAACAAAATAAGAAAGTAAGAAAGAAATAAAAATAAGCTAGAAGGGTACATGAAACCCTAAAAGGGAATAGCGAAACAAATGTGCAAGGAAACAATCAAAGTAGCAAAGAAAGGTGCATCAAAAACAAGGAATTGATGCATATTTGGCACAATTATTAATAAATGTAAAACATAATTAGGCTATTTAACTTTGACAACTTGAGATTTTTTTTCCTTTGTTATTTACCACATTGTTAGACATAATATTTGTCGGACTCTTTCATAGTTCAAGATGAATCTTACAAGACATAGTCCCTGCTTCATTTTTTCATCATTGTTTTTTTCACATCTAATTCATTCTTCATCTTTGACAAGAGAGAAAAAGAGATTCAATAACTATTAGTAAAGAAATAATCCACATCCACAAGTTAGGCCATTTAGACATATAATGTTAGGTTCAACCACATGACACCTAACATAAACCATGTAGCCTATGTTAAGGCACCTCAACATAAGGCTGGGTAGGCCATGTGGCACCTAGGCTAGGCTTAAACATACGCCACCCAGGTTAGGTTAGGCCTAAACATAGGCACATAAGTTAGGCTAGGCCCCATTAACCCATGTGGCACCTAAGTTATGCTTAAACCTAGGCCACATGGCATTTAGGCATAGACTTAGGCCACATGGCACCTAGCTATTAAAATCCTATTTTATTTTGGGGTTATATTTTAAGGTTGAACTTTTTTTTATTGCTCATCCCTAATGGAAATTTCATTTCATGTTTTTGTGTTTATTCATCAATTCTAATGCATTTCATTATTTCATTTACAAATTTCAAATGAAAAACAATCGATATAGGATAAACCTAGTTGCAACTTAATCACAACTATTACATATTAACACCTACTTAATTAATTACCTACTTAACTATTATCTAGCTACCTATTTAATTTAATCTATTACCTATTTACCTAACTTACTACCTACTAATTAGCCTAGATGATTAACTAATGTAGTTTATGTGGCTCTTAGGCGAAGCCAAGTGACACCTAGGTTAAGCCTAAAATTAGGCCACATGGCACTTAAACAACCTAATATAAACCTATGTATGCCTATGTATAAATATGTAATAGGTAACATAACATATAAATACAGATAGTTTAAAAGAGTTTTAAACAACCACTTGGATGCAAAATTATAAATGTACACAACGTTTAATCCATCTAACTTTAAAATTTTCATCCATCTATAAAACAAGATTGTCAAAATAGTTGAATAGATGACTTGTGATGTAACCACATAACCCAATAGTTACATAACATTTGATGACATGTCACATCTCTAGTCGACTTTTGGATTGTAAATCATTAGGGCACTTTGATGATGTCAAGAATATTTTTAAAGTGGCCCTCAATCAAGGATTATTTTCAACTGTCTATCAAATCAGTAAGTGAATCAACTCTTGGGTAATCACCATTAATATATTTAAATATTGAAAATTTTGTAGTTGAAACATAGTTTAAAATGGCATGTAATTAACAATTATTTAGTTTAAAAAGGAGTATTTTTTCCTAGTGTTATTGCTTATCCAGATCACCAATTTTAAGTTTTGAAAAAAAAATTCCAAAAGTAAAACCAACTAGCCTGAGAATTGGAACAAAGACCGTAGCCTCCAAGTAAAACTGAAACTAGCCCCAAACTAGCCATACTAGGAATTTTATTTATAGACCTGAGAGTCTTGAAATGTGAAGAACCTAGTCTAGAACTGGATGGTATTCTCTTTCAAATTAAGAAAAGTTGAAACAAGGACTAAAGGTTCTGTTCAAAAGTAAGAACCCCACAACACTAGTCTCAACTCAGCCAATTTTGAGTGGTTATTAAAAACAGGAACAAACCCAAACAGGTATCAGGCCAATTCTTATGATTTATAACGGCGGTTCTCAAAAAATCAAACACTCGGTTCTGCTAGATAACCATGGTTCTCATTTTTTTGGAAAAACCAAATAACTGACATAAATCCACCTGTTCATTTCCGGTTCTTTCCTGAGAACCACTGGTTCTCTGGGGGGGTGTTTGAAATATCCAGGACCAGTGGTTGTTTGATTCTGAGTTTTTCAAAGACCTGGAATCAACAGTTCTCTGATTCTGAAATAATTTATAAACCAGAACCAATTTACAAATTCAAATAACTGCAGAACACTGGTCTCAACTTTCAACTAGTTAGCCATTTGTTGATGTGTAGCCATCATGTGCTGGGAAATCAAGCAGGAGCTGTTTAATGGTTTTTTTATGGTCTTTCCTGCCCCTTTGTAGTCCCCCTTCTTACAAGGCAGAATGGAGGGGGTCATGTGACAAGCATCAACCAACGTAAGTTGGACAGGTGCCCAAAAGTTAGATCGAGCAGACCTCACAAGACTCCTAAACTTGCTAAAATCTTCCTGGAAGTTCTCTTTGCATTGATCCGAACCCCAACCTTCATTAAGGTTAGTCATCACTCTTCACTTCAAACATTAGTCAATTATCTCATTTGTTACAGTTAGGGATGGTTCTAACGGTTAACATAGACATCATTTATAATGATGGGCACTTCCTTTGTCACTTAATTTGAGGGTAAAGATCCTCACGCAATGTTATGAGTGGTTAACTTTCCTGCATGGTATCAAAGCAGGTCCTGTCAGTGTTTAGTGTTCTTCAATTTGAAAGGGAAATTACCTTAAGAAGTCAGCTTTCGAAGGACAATGACAAACTGAGGATAAATCACAGACATTCAGAACTACATGGAAGCTTTGCTTTTCCCAAGCCTAACATGAGTGATAGATCTCTCCAAATTTTTTGCATAACAATGTCAGAGTCCTAAGGGGAAGAGTAACTCTGGAGTTCGGTGCTTTCACATGATGAACCTTGTTCAGAAAGAAAGGGTATGGAGATATGTCAAGAATCCATCAAGTCATCTAAGAACAAAACTGAAAATGAGATCAGGCAAAAGACATGTAATAACCTCCACAATTTTTCTTGGAGTGTATGGAGCCACACGTACAGACTGTAAAATCCCACAAGGCATTTCAGAAAACAAAACAACTACATGCACAGGCATTCCATTTCCCAAAAACACCCCACCATTTTTTATTTGTCCTGTGATACCTGCCACATACCCACCAGGTATCACAGGGAAAAGATTTTTTAATTAAAAATTCCGTGGATTTTTGCACTCAATACTGCCCTCAGAGTGCGCAGGGGAGTTTTGGAAATAATGCCCCTGGGCTTCTCCTGGGGCAGGCACTTACTGGTGGAACTCCCTGCTCCAAGGGCATTTCCCTACACTTACTGCTATCAATCTGTTAACAATCTGTTATGCCTAGGAGAGCATGAAGGACCACAGGTAAAATGCAGGACTTATTTCTTCACAGTAAACATTCTACTTGACAGAACCAAGCACAACAGTACCCACTTTGAATAAAAGGTTGAAGAAGCCCATCACCAAATTACTCCAAAAACTGCCATTTCATACATAAGGTAAGGAGCACATCATAGAAGGATCCACTCTTTTGCAAAGGATTGTGTTGGAATGTCAATGGTTGACACCTCAAGAAAACATGCAAAGCAAAGAGCAAAGCAATTGCATACTCATACAGAAATTAATAATGTCAACTTGCTGTGTGCCTGTCAGAAGTTGCATACATCAACAATACTCAAGGGACATGTGGGCTTGGGTAGCATGTTTTTCTTGTTCATAGCATTGTGGCTTTCTTATTGGTGTGATGCTTCAAGAACCCTGGAAACTTGTGAGAACTTTCTTGCCCTGAGAATCTGAGGGAACTGAAGTAATTCCACAAACCCAGTATCGACATCAGTGTATATGATGCCCCATAGAGTGAGTTCATCTTGTCACAGCAAAGTATTCAACTCATGAGCTGCAATACTGTGTCCTAAGCTTGCCCACATTTCCGCAAACAATTGAATCCTTCTTCTTCATACTCCCGTTTTGTTATCCAAAAGTCCGGTGTGTCCTGCACATAACCAAATTCTACTCACAAACTAACCAATATGCTTGCTCCCTCCCACAGACAAAAAGGTTTCCTCCCAATGAGTTTATGTTCAAAAGCACAATTATCACAAAACCTAGCAGTGCTTGATTGTTGGATATTCCAAATGTGCATGTCTGGTTTGTGGAAATTCAACAAAAAAGATGAAGTCTAAATACCCAACAGCAAAAGAAGCTTCACATCTTTAGGAAGTCTCCTCCAGCACCAAACCCACAATTAACTAAATCGGATCCCAAATTCCTGAAGAAGATGTTGAGTGGAACAAAGGAAAGCAGCCAACATCAATCAAAGCCTCAACCCTGACACTTACCTTCATAATTCCAGCCAGGACTGCACCCCCTAAGTAGACCATATGTTTGCGCCTTGGTGGGTCCTCAATTCGCAGCCTCAATTTCTGCCAAAATATTCTTCTCTCCAACTTTCTGAGTCTGTTAAGGTGATTTGAACAAACAAGCAAGAGGTAGTAGTATCAACAATACAAAGGGAGTTTGAGTATCATAATCAGCTAGAATGCTTTACCTTCAAGCCCTCCTTGTTTCCTTTCAAGACAACATGTGTGTACTGTTCCCGGATTTCCTTCTCTAACCTGTGACCACATCCAACTCCCAAAAACCCAGAGTTAAAAATATATCTAAAATATCACCAAAAACATATCTATGAGGTCACAGAAGAAACTCTACAATAACGCTTTGTAGGTGATTGTTGTGTCAGTTCCAGCAAAAGAAAAATAAACACAACAAAATCAATACCCTAGTACCTTGGCAGCTTCAACACATGTCTGTTGAATAATTAATTAATTTCAAAACTTCATTTGGGTAAATATAATATTCTTGAAGATCCAATATCTGCTTTCACACATTTCTGTTACTAAGAAAACAAATTTTGAAAATTTCAACATTTCTAAAAATAATATAATTTGTGTCAAAGCTCCCAAGATAGTAGGGTAATAAAAGTCCCAGAGAAAGGTAATGCTGAGGCTGTGTACAACCTTTTCATGCAGCACTCACAATTGTCTTCTCTGAAATCCTTCCAGTCAACCTATTTCGTGTAAAACATTGAGTGAAAGGTATATATGCAACCTAGAGACCAAGGAAATAAAAGGAGATGAATCTACCTGCTGGGAAGGCCTGGATACATAGTACTCCCCCCACTCAGCACTATGTGTTGATAAAGCTGTCAAAAACTCACACCATCAGACTTTTAACTATAGAAAGAGTTCAAGAGGTGTCAACAATCATATCTATGAGATTGCAGAGAGAATTCCACAGTAACAATTTGAAGGGTATCCATGGTGACAGTTTCCAGCCCAAAAGAAAAAACCAACACAACAAGCACGACTGCAAGTCATAACCTTGAGTGTCACTCACAGAGTATCAGACCCATCACCTTCATCATCAGTTGCAGGGACTAGCTGCCATTACTCCCCACTGATTCCATCAGCTCCTGATGGTGGGTTTAGATAAGTAGATACTAATATGCTCAAAATTTCAGGCATACAATCATGAAAAAATCTGCATTCTATGTTTGTGCTGTATTTTCAAAAGCAAAGAAAAGACTCAGTCATGATGTCAGCTACCTCTCAAGAGACATGGGTAATTATAAAGGTCAGAAGGAAAGGTGAGCTATTGTAAGTAGAGAGAGTTTTACATACCGACATGCGATTATCAATGTCCATTTCTTGAATGCACCGAAATACAGCAACTGACAGACCATCACCCTCCATGTCAATGAGCTCCTGCCATCAAGACATTCTCAATTCAATGACTTGAATAGCAGAAAGCTAAATGTCCAAGCACCTAAATTGAAAGCAAATTTCTAACCCCAGTAAAAAATTAATAATAGTAAAATTAAAAAATCACTTTCTCATGTTAGTGTCGGTTTTTGCCTAAAGAGACCAACTGACTGAGGAGGTGTAGTATCTTATCCACATAATGATGCTTACTGGAGTAAAGAGGGCTTCAGGTGCTTGGAACCGCTCTGCCCCAACTTTGATTACTCTTCCATCTGGTAGCTGTTTCAACCCAAGAACCACCCCAAATGTAAGAACAGAAAATTTCCTTTCTAGACATAGCTCCACATTCCAAACACACAAAGCAAAGGTATTGCTTGAAGATTTCAAGGGAGTCCTCATCTCTGTTCCCAAAGCCCAACTTTTCGGTATATAGGTTTCATGAGCTAGGGTTGAAGCCAAAGCACCGTATACTGCTTCACCAAAATTGTTGTCTCAAGGCCAAGTTGACATTCCCGTTTGTAATCAATACTGTGTCACAAGACAACCCAATCCAAGTATTATCCAGAATTCTCCAACCCCTTGGCCTAGTGGGTAACTTGTCATAAGGTAGAATTGACCAAACTGAATAGGGATGCCAATATGGATATTGTAGAGTCTGCAATAGAGATTATTGGGGTAAAGACCAGATGCCCACCTTACATAACAAAGTTTCTCCTTGATCTCTCTTGCTGTTTCAAAATCTGCTGTCCTGTTAAATGCGTATCTGTCACCCACACAAAAACCCTCAATGCTGAAGGGTCACAAAATAGCAAGCTTTCTTTCATTATATATGTCTATATATACCCAGCTCCTAGAAATTATGTAAGAAGAGGAGAAAATAGAACTGCAATTTAGGAAAACAGAATTAAGATCAATTTACAGAACACTGAAGGTATGAAATCCTACACAAAAGCCTTTGGAAATCAGTCAACATGTTGACAGTACTCATTGACGTCATGTTGACAGGATAAGGAGCGACTTAATACTCCAATTGCTAAAACTGCCAAATTGTGCAGTCAACAAAGATGTCAATGGCTATGTCTCCTTACCCTCGTCTAAGAAGGAGATCAATAAGGTAGGATGTGATGTGGCGTCCTGCTATGTTCAGCCGCTTTGTTAGATGAGGAAATGAATACCCATCCACCACTGGCACCTTCATGCACAAACCACACCCTCATCAGAGTCTCTCTGAAAGGAATACTCATAAACTACTGCACCTACACTGAGCTTTGACAACACCCAAGTGTGTCTATTCCTGTTCAGAAAATAATGTAGAAAAGAATGGAGGCGTAATGCACACCACATGAGTGACGCCATCCCCTGAGTCAACAACCAGACCTGTCAGAAGGCCTGCCATCCACAATATCTTATAAGTACAAATTGCTAAGAGAAGGCAGCTTGCTCATAATAAACAGATAAAACAAACGAAACATTAGTATCAGCTTCCTATTTAAACAATATCAGCATCTGAAGTCCCACCTGCCTGCCTCTTCTCTAGACTGTAAACACAGTAATCCTCTCCAGAAAATGATACTCCAATAGAACCCACAAAGATACAGTACCCACAACTACTCAGAGCTCAAGAATAAACTGAAAAAGACGCCAGCTTGTTCCTTCATCCCACAAAACCCCAGGATACCAACATTAAGAACCCAAAAGATACAGTACCCAAAACTAACTACTCATGGCTCAAGAGTAAGAGAAAAAAGGATGAAAACTTGTTCCTTCTTTGTCCCCTACGACCCCAGGATACCAACACAATGCACTACTACACTTTAGGATTTGAACCCTATACCTTGTGCGTACAAGGTCAAGACTGCCTGAATCTGGATGAACACACCTCCAAAATTGTATTTCTCAAACATTGTTTCAATCTGCCAGCCAAATGTAGAAAGTGAAATTTTCTAGACTATGAACTGATGCTCCTTCCAACACCATATTCGCTCTAATTTGGTCTGCATTAACTCATGTTGTTCCCAATTGTTTCTGTGCTTGTCCAATGTGTTCTTTTAACTGAACTTGTAAAATCTAGTTCCATACACACCTTAATACTTCCATGACATAATTGTGAACAGATATAAAACTCTTCTCTCATAAAGAACACAAAAGCACAACAAAACCTGCCATACTTATGAGTCAGAGAAGTAGTAGACACACCGTTTTCTCACGATTTCTAGTTGGATTTAAGGGTGGATCTGTGAGCAGAATCTTGCACTCAGGTGGATCAACCTGCAACATTCACAACAGAAAATGCTGATCGTCACATGAAAAGCTTGTGATTATACACATGCGCAACAATACTCTTGCCTTCAACCGATTTCCTCTTAAACTGTGTTTGTGCACTACATATAAGCCTGGCAGATTTGTTCAAATAAAATCTTGATATCTTTTCAACCACAATCAATGGTGGAGGAATTCAGAATGGATGACTTCTGCAGGTGCTGCTGCCTTTGGAGTCAATATACACAAGAACTTTCCTGCATATAAGTCTATCACAACTGCTTTGCAATAGACGACCATTCAGTAGGAATCAGAGAATGTACAAGGATATTCCACAATTCATTGAAATGGAGCGCTTCACCCAAACTTACTTTCAGAACATCATAGAAGGTATGGTCCCACACATGCCCCATGTCTTCCCAGTTCTGAACGATGCCATTGTTTATGGGATATGTTACTTCCAGCTGCTGTCGCTGTTCTGAGCACGCAGTGCCAACCACTATATCCTGCTCAAAACAATCCCATCCACAATCACCAACAAAGCCAATCCATGTTGTAGCATCAATCAGATGCTTTATAAAGGAATTTACACCCTACAATCAACTATCCCCAAAATCAAATCCTTTGACAATCAAGCAACATCCAGAGAATAGTGTGAGAAGATATCCATGCCTTCTGAAAAGGGAATGTAGTAGAATCACTCAGTTGGATAGAAGCAGCATAATTTCACCTTTAGCTCTTGGTCACCTAGATCTTCTTCATATCTTAACATGGGGCGTCCTACCATGCACGGAAACACAGCAGCTGGGAAATTGTCCCCAGCAAATCCACACTTGACAAACTGCAAAAAACACGCACAAAAGATATCACCTTGTTGCCAATCTAGGACAAAAGCCTTATATCCAAACGTAGTAAAGTTTGTACCCTAAGTCCAATCACAAGCAAACTGTGCTCCCCTGAACTTTTTGGTTTCTGTTGAAAAGATAGGGTAGGCAACTTTAATGTCCAAAACGAAAGAAGAAACAAAGCATATACTCGGCCACCCCCCAAGCTAGGCACAAAATCTTCTTTTGTTTTCATTTTTCTTTTTCCCGAAGTCCATATACCGCACGTTAGCCAAAACCCAAAAATTCTGCACCACAAAACAACGGTTCCATAACAGCATTTCAATCCTCATTGCAGCAGTTAGAGGAAAATAAGGTGCCCTTTTTACAACCGATCAGCCAGAACCCAAATTTACACTCCTCAACACTCTGCAAAAAGAGATCTAAAGCGAAAGCAAACTCGGATGCTGCGGGTAGATAACAGGTCACCACAGAAATGTCAGAATTAGGTGAGTTAAGAAACCCAAATCTGGAACAAAATTCAGGGGTAAGGCAAAATTCTCATCGTCAGATAAATCTGACAAAAGCTTGTTTGAGTTGCAAAAAAAGGCCGCTTGACGAAGTAGTAGTGCGACAAGTACTTACCCCAGTGCCATTATCGCACACCACCACGTTATGTGAAGAAGTCATTGGATCTATGGATATTCCCTGCCCTTCTCCACACCACCACTTCCACTCGGAATTCTCGACTTTCAATCCGCGTACTCCTGATTCAGCTTCTCCATGCTTTCGCAAGTCCTCGCAAGTCCAAGACCCTAAACCCTAATTCGCCTCTGCTCATTTGTTTGTTTTCAGGACACGCAGTCCCAAGTTCCTGATGCTTTTTCTGGCCGATGAATATCATCCATGTGATGAGAACCGTAACAACCATAACTCACCGATTCATCCAAGGCATAACTCCTAACTTCAATAGGACTAGTGTTGCCTGTCCAAGTGTGAACTGCCTACACAACAAAATTTTCCTTCCAAAACCTTTTTTGTAATTTAATTGAGTTTTCAATGAAAGTACTCAAAATTCAACATTTCCCAGACCTCAAGTCTAAAAATTTGCAAATTGTCTGCATATCAAGGCCTTCCCAACAACATCAAGAGCTTGCCCAAATTTCCATATAAATTAAACTATCAGTGACAAATTTTTTCTTATTATATTCCCATATGATATCAATAATTCATCATTATTTATGTCAATGTCAAATTTAGTTTCAATTAATATAAATATCATACACATGAAATTCCCATATGATTATCGATAATTCATCATTATTTATGTCAATGTCAAATTTAATTTCAATTAACATAAATATCATGCATATGCATATAAGGCCCATGTTAATTTGTTTTCTTGTATCCATGTCGATGGATTAAAAAAAAGATGAAATAGTTATAAATATAACAAATAGTTATTATGAAAGAAGTGAGGTAGTCATAAGAATAGAAGAAAGTTATTGAAAAGGAAGTGAAATAATTAGACTTGAAAATGAGATAGTTATATTTGGAAACGTCTCTAGAATTGTCCAGGAATGACCATACTAAGAATTATACAAAATCAATAAGAAGCTTATGAAAATTTATAAAAAATCATCCATATATAAATTCTTCAAAATTTTAATCATTGAAATTTTTGTTTTGATCTACATGAATTTTCAATGGAAAAAAATTGTTACATATCAACAACTTCTCCACCATAGGATGAAACATTATGGCATCAACTTGGGGCACCCCTTGTCATGCCCATATGCATGGCCTCATACATGACATCCGGTTACGGGCATGCCAATCATGCCTTTTAGAGTTAATGTACGTTCTTAGGGTTAATGTACGTTTTTAGATAACTATACGCTATTAGGTGTTTTAGGGTTATGGCTTGTTTAGGGTTTCAACTTGTTGATGGTTGTATAAAAGGCCAAGCTTTTTCCTTCTCTTGTTAGTTTTTTTAGAATTCCTTTGTTAGGGAAAGTTTCTTCCATAGTTAGATTGGATTTGTAGATGTTCACGACAACTATTACACGGCCACCATTTACATACACTACATTTTCTTTCCTTCTTTGCAATTTAATTATAAAAAAAACTACTCTCTATTGCTTAATGTTGAAAATGGTAGATTTTTCTTGACTTTAAATTTCTTGGGTTTTTGTTGTTATTGGTGTTGTAGTTGATGTTGCTATTATTGCTGCTGGTGTTGTTGTTACAATTGTTTGCTACTAAATGAGTAAGCTCGGGAATTTGTTAAAGCCAAACTCTCGCATTGTTATTTGTGGGAAAGCTTGATCCGTTGCTATTGCCACAACTACGACGACCATAAGGATGTCTTGATGGATGCAATGTCGAGGTCACATATTTTTCTTCTTCATGTGGTAATAGCAACAACGTTGAAGCTCTGTCGATGCAAAACTGCCTCTTTTCCTCCGGCTTGTTTCTGGTAATAGTAATTGGTGACGACGTTTTATTAGTGTGTTCTCCTCCCTCCTATGACTAATTCTTCGTCCCCTCTCTCGTGCACTAGTGGACATCACATGGATCATCGTCTGTTGTGCACAAGAAGAGGCAAAAAAAGCCTTGAAAACTCTCGAAGCTATCGGAGCCAAGTGTAGTGTCAAGTAAAAAAAAAAAAATCTCTTCTGCACACCATCACTACAAAGCTCTCGAGCGATTTGCAACGCAACATCCGTCACATCGCTATAAAGTTCCCAAGCGATCTGCAACGCAACGTTCGTCACGTCGCCGCTTGCCATCGATGCAAAACTCCTGGGCGATTTGCAGTGTGGCATCTATCGCATTGTCACCCGCCATCATTATGGAGCTCTCGGTCGCCTCACAACACCGTGGCCATTGCATCGCATCCACCATTGCTACAGAGCTCACGGGCATTCTACAATGTCATGGCCGACATGTCACTGTTCACCATCACTACAAAACTCACGGACACTTTACAACATGGTGGCCATCGCATCCAACGTCCATCCACCTAACATCCATTCATCCAACGTCTGTTTGGCCCCTTTCGTCCATAAACATCCATCCATCGACGTCCCTCCATCGCCATTCATCTTTGTCGACACACCGTATTCTTCAAATTGTATGTCATGTCAAAACATTATAGCTAGTATTTTGTATTGCTACAAAATTTGGGGGCGTGGGACAACATCGTCCTTGGATGATGAAAGCATTACCGTTCAACCAGAGCCAAGGTATCAATTACGAAGTAACACACAATCATTTAAACTGATTTCTTTGAACTCATGATCTTCACGACGATACCATCAAACGTTTGCAACACCACTGTCATCCAATACAACTCCTACCAAGAATTCAAGTTCAGGTTACATTATATCAATGGTACATCAGAATTCATTTGGAGGGTTAATCAGTGGGTACGCCTACTGCCGCACCTACTTTCACACCATCACCGTATATTCCGTTGTAAGCCGTTACCTCTACACCCATATACACCATGGAGGTCAACAATTCCTTTAGGATAATTGAAAATTTTAGCGGAAGGCCAAGTATCATTTCTTTGAAGGAGTTCAAGGCAACTTTTTTAACTATGGTTTGTGAATCGGAGGTCAAGTATGGTGTTAATTACACCGAGGTGTTCGCATTCAAACAAATGTCCCGTTATGTGCATTATGAGGCATTGGATGTCTACAAACAACATTCTCCAAAGATTTTGGGTGTCATTCAAATCCCCAATCCAACTTATGCCACAACCATTGCCATTACTTTGCAAGCTGCATGTAAGTTACCATTGCACATCATGGGATTGTGCCCAATAATCCAAATCTAGTACCTACTTCAATAAACATTTCTCTTCAACAACTCATTACTGTTACCGCAAACTTTCCTCCCACCATCGATGCAACAACTTTTGTTGATCCAGTGGGGGAATTCTTTTGAATTCTTGAGTTGGAATTTTCGGTTAAGAGTTCTGAAAAAAATCTACAGCTTGCCACCTTCTATCGGCAGAAAGATGAACCCCTCAAGATGCTCTACAAGAGGCTTCTCAAGCTCAAAGAGGATACTCAGAGCATCACAGACTTGGAAGTTGCCTAGCAGTATCTTCGTTTGTTAGAAAGTACTCCAACACTCCATGCGCAAATTTTGCAAGGGGTTTTTGCAAAATTTGGAGACTTGTACACTTTGTTGGATATGTATAACAATTATGAAAAGTTAGAACTGGCTCATGCACACTATGAGGCCAATATTATGAAGCCTCCATCATGTTCAAGGCCTTAGCCTTCACTAACTGCGCCAACCAGATCATCACATTCTTCTTCAAAAGCTAAAACGATGCACTCAGTTGCATCCATCCTACCTTCTTACAACTACTATGACAATCCTACCCACAAAACTAATGAGTGCAACATTTCTTCCAAGGATCTCTTTTATGATTATTGTGGCAAATAAGGACATCAGGAAGTTATTTATTTTGCCAAGTTCTTGAAATAGAAGCAACTACGATTACCATGGCAAAATCTCCCAGCATCTTTTGCTACCCCTCAACCAAAAGCTAAAGCACCTCAACCTTCCATTCAAGCTTTCCCCACCAAGGGTAATTCCAGTAAAAACATTAAGAAGAAAGAGCACAATGCTCATAAGAAGGAGGTGTTTCAAGCCCATGCCGCTCAAATTCAAACTCTACAAAATGAACTCGAATCATTGAGGGCCCAACTTGCTAATCTAAAAGGCAAGTCTTCCCAACCAGTTAGTCATGCCCAACCTGTATAGGGTTCAGGATCACGAGAGGGACTTCTTAGATTATTTTATGGCCTCTCACACAATGCCATGGTTGGGGAGTATGTTTTTTCCAATGCACACAATTTTAGTCTCACACTAGAATTTACCACTTCTTTTTGCCTTTCCTACTTCGCGACATTAGAGGCTAGTGTGGCACCTAGAGTTTCTGCCACTAGGCAGGTAATTCAGACTAATGGACTCACATCTAGTTCAAGTCCTATTACTAGGGTTAGAGGAGCTCGAGCAGTCATGCCACAATTTTTTTGTCCTCTCAACACGAAAAAAGAACGCACCTTGTTGGCAAGGGGGGAAGAAACTACTACACCACAAGCTGCTAGGGCATCAAATTCTCGTGTCCCAAGAGTACATGTACATAAAAAAAACACACAATTTTCCACTGATCAGCTTATGGAGTGCTAATTTTAAATGCGTGAAATAACGCAAAAGCTTTTGAGTACATCGTTGTTTACTTTTGAAGATTTGAAGCTAAGCACCAAGGACATAATTACAATACTAAAGGATACCCTGAACACTTCATCAAATCTTCTACCAATCCTTGATCCACATGCTATAGGGGTCCCATCCAACACCTTAGAAAGACATTCAATTAGCTCACATGTTGTAGATGGCGTTCGTAATCTGGTCATTAGTTCTAACATGGCTAAACTAATGGGCTCTCCTACATCTGATTCTACATTCAGATATTAGAAGGGAGCTAAAAGCACCTCACTTATGGATTTTTTACTCAATGAAGGCGTTGTGGATAACCATTCTCTCCACAAAGTCTCTCACTCATTTCCGAAGGTGGTGCCTTGTGCAAGAACTTCCATCGCCACCGAAGTTGCCATTATCGACAATGAATCAGCAATCCAAGTGGGAGGACATACACCCAAAGTGGTACTTCTTGATACATGTGCCCAACCAATAATTCTTAGAGTTCAATTCGCCAAGAAGATGGGCATGCTCGACTCCAAACTACCGAAATCTATGTGGTAAATTCGCATCGCTAGTGGGAGCATAGAAAGGGTACTTGGGAAAGCTCGAATTTGATTGCATTTAATTTCAATGAAGGTACAAATCAAGAGTTTTGCCTACAAGTTAAATGTTTAGTCACTAATGCCACCAATTACGATGTGCTCATTGGGTAAAAGGCCCTATATCCACTAGGTTTCACAATTGATAACTGGTTTGAGCATGCGTATTACTGAGTGGATTAAGAGTCTAATGGCCACCACCTAGGATACATACCCCTTGATTTACATGAAAACCATAGTCCTATGGCTCACCATTGTATGTTCAAAGAAACACACACCATTTCCTATATCCAACAAGCTAGCCACGGGTGGATAGAGGGAGATGAAGAAGAGACAACTTACGCTCAAGCTACTGAAAGCTTGAGGGTGGTTCCTATGAACATTCAACATGGACCAAAGGTTTTACAATGGTTCAAAGCAGCCCACAAGCCCTTGGTCTAAGCTCTATCTAGTTTTGAGAACATGGAGAGCCGTGGCGAACTGATTAAGCCAATACTTCATCAGCTAATCACCTGGACACCGCCTAAGGAGGGGATTACATTACTAGAGCTCTTTGGTGGTATTGGTATAGGTTTCGAAGCCCTACTACAATCAGGGATGGTGGTTCAGAGGTATTTATAGGTAGACATTGATTCTATTATAAAGCAAGTGGCGACATCAAAAATGATGGAGCTCATAACCAGATTTCCACAATAGTTTGCAACCACTGCATGGAAGGCTAATTTCACTTTCTTAGCCCTTGACATACAACTAATTCAAAAGAAGCATATGGAATTACTTGGCCTCGTGGACCTCATCATGTCAGGTTGGGAGTGTCAAGGATTTTTAGCAGCTAGATTTAGAAAAGGCTTGAGTGACACAAGATTCGATCCTTCCATGGACATGGTACGATTGATCACTTGGGCTCAATCCAGTTCTCTTATGCTTGGTTATGTAATTGATAACTCCCCTTCTTAGCTTGACTAAACAGAGAAAGTCCAAGAGCACTACACGCTGGTCAAGCATTATTTTAAAGAACTACTCCTACTTGATACGGCACATTGCAATTCCTATGTGCATTGGCTGCACAACTAGTGGACCAACCTTGCACCACTGTTAGTTTTGCAGTTAGCTCTAAGATACACCATCAGAAACCCCAACTTGCAGGTTTCTCACATATTGGATGATTAGAACTCCTACCAACCAGATGGTTGTTGGTAACTTGTGTACTCTTTCAAATGTACACAACACCAACATTGATTCAATCAGTTTGCAATTCTAACAATGCGACTACATGGCACCCCAACCAAATACACTTACCTATCTTTAACACTCTACACTTCACTCTTAGTGTTGGGGGGAAAAAGTACCATGTAATTTGACTCAAGTTGTTTCTGATACACTTGAAGGTACATTAACTTCTAGAGAAACAGTTACAACCTTCTATGAATCTACACAATTGGATAGTGGAGAAACCCAATACACCAGGTTCTTCAAACACATTTTCCAACTCCATTCCATATGTTTCAAACTACCCTTTTGTTATGGGGAACCAACTCACCAAGAAGGAAAGAGACCAAGTCACAAACTTGCTAATTAAGTATGAGAATGTGTTCACATTCTCAATGAAAAACTTAGGTAGGTGTAAGACCATGCAGTTCTTTATAGACCTTACAGATGAGACACCCATCTATCGGAAGAGGCAAAACCATGGCAAGACACGAAGTATTATAACAAAAATAAATAATACTTAATTTGAGAGTTTTTTTTTCACATCCCTTGAGTATGGCCACCTCTTCCATAATGTTTCCCTCTCTTAAATTGAGCAAACAACACTTCAACATCTCCAAGCTTCTCCTCTTGAAGTTGCATACAATTAACTTTGTTCAATAGTTTGGCACTTAGTCGTTCAAACTTTTGCATATCTTCACCAAACCTTCACATATTTGGCAGGCCACTTGAGTATTGTCCCATGATGTCACCTTCACAAGAGCTAAATATTTTCCAACAATTGTTACCAACATCTTGTGAATATGGCAAATAATGCACGCTTAAGGAATGTCAATGCATAAGGTTGTGATTGTGAGTGACTACTCAAAGAATGTTGATGCGTGGGTAAGACGCATCATAGATGATGTGTGCTTGACAAAGATGGCAAGTCGATTGGAGGGCAAGAGGTTTCGGTAATAGGTGTTTCTAAAAAACATGGGTAGTCTAATGAACAAATGTTCAAAATTTTGACCAATGGGGAAAAATTGTTAACAAGGTCTCTTAATTCAAATTAGGGACGTACCCTACTATTGCCCATTTGATCACAATATCTACAAATTTAAATCAACAGTCCCCATTTGTTGTTGGGTTACTTTTTTACTTGGCATCCTACTAGAACATAATTTTTACTTGTGGGTTTCAAATATATTAGTGCAATTTTATTTTATTTTCCCTCAAAACAAACTATAACAATTCATTGCCCTTGTTTTCTTATTTCTAAAACATATTTATTTTTTAAATTCAAACTTTAAAAAGTAGGTTGAAAGTATGTTTGAATAAAAGTTGTGAATATGCATTTCAAACACACTTTCTTCTAATTTGCAAACATTCATTTATTAGAATTCCTATTTTTTCAAACTAACCAAGTTGACTAGATGGGGTTTTTTAACTATAGGACATGTGTTTTGACTAAAGGCCAAGGGCTTGAATGATAATAAGTATTTTTTAACTAATCAATTTGATTAGAATGACCAATTTGACAATTTGTCAAATTCGCAAGTGCCCTAGTTAATAAGGACACCTATTATATTCAATCAATAGGGCTAATTAAGTGGGCCTAGTCAAAGTGGCCAATGGCCTTATTAAAAGGGCCAATTACAAATTCTAATACTAATTGGGTATCTTAAGACTACATTTAACATTTTGATTATGTTTGACCAATTAAAAAAAAGTTGAAAAATGTAAAAATGAACTAATCATAACTAAATGAATCATGACCAAATTAATTCTATATATATGAATTATTTAACTATGGTTAAATTGACTATATTGAAATTAATTATGGTTCAATTACCTATGAAAAAACCAATTAAAATTAAAACTAACCATAAATTTTTTAACTATGGTCAATTTAATCATGTTCAATTAACCATAGTTTATTTAGTTGTATATGTTTTAACCATGGTTAGTTTAACCATTATTTATTTATCCATAATTAATTATTCCATCAAATTTTTGGCCATATTTAATTTAATTATGGTTAATTTAACCATAAGTAATTTAGTAATTATAAATAATTTAACCATGGTCAATTTAACAATAGTTTGTTTAACCTTAGTAAGTTTAACCATAATAATTAGTTTAGCATAAATTAATTAACCATTACTAGTTAGGCCATTAGGTTTTGCCATAATGAAATTAACCATGGTTATTATAAACATAACTGAATTAACTATATATATTTTTAAAATATTATTATTTTACCCCACTAAATTTAACCATAATCAATAGACCCATATTTAATTTAAAACTATTGTTAATTTAGCCATGGTTGGTTTTTTCCATAATTATTTTAAACACATTTGTTTTAGCCATGATTATTTCACTCATGTTTATTTTAGCCAAATTCATTTTATTCATGGTTAGTAGTTTAACCATGATTAGTTTTCCCATAATTATTTTAACCATTTTTATTTTAGCCATAATTATTTCATTCATGTTTATTTTAGTCATAATTAATTTTTCCATAAAATATTTATTCATTAGTTAATTTAGCCATATTAACTTTATTAGTAGTTAGTTTAACCAATTTTTTTTTCATGGTTACTTTAACCATTTATAGTTTAATCATGTCGAACTTTGCCATAATTACATTAATCATTTTGATTTTAGACATAATTATTTCATTCATGTTTATTTTATTTGTAATTAATTTTTACATAATTGGTTTTGCCATAAAATATTTATTCATTAGTTAGTTTAGCCATATTAATTTTATTAGTGGTTAGTTTAGCCAAATTTATTTACTCATGGTTAGTTTAATCATTTCTATTTTAACCATATTAAATTTTGCCATAATTATTTTAATCATTTTGATTTTAGCCATAATTATTTCATTCATGTTTATTTTAGCCATAATTAATTTTTACATAATTGATTTTGCCATATCATATGTACTCATTATTAGTTTAGCCAAATTTATTTACCCATGCTTAGTTTAATCATTTCTAGTTTAGCCATGGTTAATTTTTCCATAATTATTTTAATCATTTTGATTTTATCCATAATTACTTCATTCATGTTTATTTTAACCAAAATTAATTTTTGCATTTTTTTTTCCATAAAATATATATTCACTAATTAATTTAACCATATTAACTTTATTACTAGTTAATTTATCCAAATTAATTTATTCATGGTTAGTTTAACCATTTCTAGTTTAGCCATGGTTAGTTTTGCCATAAATATTTTAACCATAATTATTTCATTCATCTTTATTTTAACCATAATTAAATTATGCATAGTTGGTTTAGCCATACAATATTTATTCATTGGTTAGTTTAGCCATATTAACTTTATTCATGGTTAGTTTAGACATGGTTGGTTTAACCATAAATTATTTATTCCTTAGCTAGTTTGGCCATATTTATTGTTGGTTTAACCATTATTAGTTTAATAACCATTCATTTTTTCATAATTAATTTAGTTGTGGTTGGTTTAAACATTATTTTACTAATCATTAGTTCTACAATAATTAATTTTTCCTAGGTTAAATTTAACCACCTATTTAATTTATGTAATGTAAGTATGTGGTTAAATAACTTAAATATAATTAACGTATATGTAGGTGTATTTATTTATACATACCTTACCTATATTCCACCTATTTACCTATATTTTAACCTATAAGTAACCTAGTTATATAAGCTAGGGTGAGCCATTTATATACCTATGATAAATTATTAGTTGGTTAACTAGTTATTTACCTAAAATATACTAATGAATGTGTAATTAAATAGTTAAATATAAATTATTACAAATGCATTGTTGATAATATATAATGAATTAGGTCAAATTTGTAAGGATTAATTATAATTGGGTTGTAATTATTAATAAACACTATAGTACATTATAATTATCTTGATATTTTATATAATTTAAATATTTTTAATATGGTTGTAATTATTAATTATAACTAAATAATTATATATTAACTATTACTAAATATTTTAAAAACTTAATTAACATACATATTTACCTTATTTATTTATTTACTTAATTTATGTATCTACATAGTTATTTAGGAATAATGTTGTGTGGGCATTAAGTAGTTTCTCCTTCCCAAAAGTTTGTCCCATATTGTTTGTTGTCCTTTCCAAATGATGCATAATATAAATAGATGCACCATAAGAATCCAATACATAAGATATATTTTTAAAAAGAAGGTCACTTGAGACAAGTCAATTGAAAAGGTTCAACCTTAAAGGCCAAATTCAAAATGAAATAGGATTTTCCAACCTAGGTTATTTAAGTGTAGGCTTAATATAGGTACATTTAAGCCTAGTAAAGGTCATAGTTTAAATTGCCTTAGCCTACTTTAAATTTTTATACCTAGTTGTTAATTATAGGCACCTAAACCTAGGCCTAGGAGTTTAGGTTATAGGTACTTAGACATAGGGACCTTAGAAGTAGATATTTAATTTTAGGTCTAACCTAGGTTGTTTAGGTTCTATTCATGTGGCATAGCCTAATGGCCAATGCTTAAATGCCATGTGGCATAACCTAAATGGCCAATGTTTAAATGTCATGTGGCATAACCTAGATGGCCAATGTTTAAATGCCACGTGACATAACTTAGGTGGCCAATGTTTAAATGCCACGTGGCATAACTTTGGTGGCCACTATTTAAATGCCACATGGCATTTGCCTAGTCAAAATAGTGATTGACCAATCAAAAAATAATTTGATTGTTATATTGACTAGTCAAAAGTAATAGTCGAAATGACTAGACAAAAATGCCAACTTAGGCTTGGTCAAAAAATACATGGCTTAATCACAATGGACAAGTTCAAAACAACTAGTCCAAAATGACTAAGAGGTTTTTTTAACACCTATCCCAAATGGATCTTTTTTTACCAAAATTTTTAATGAAAAAAATTAGGAATTTTAATAGTGATTCTAGCCATAATTTGATGCTACATAATGGTGCACCATATAAATATTTATGCCTCCATATAATTTTTTTGGGAGTTTCATGTTGTATGGACCTACTTGCAAGCAATTTTTTGAAATCAGACAAAAACTAATGTTTCATCTAGTAGAATGAATATCCATCAATATGTTTAATTTTTAATACGAAATGCAAGCCATGTAAGTCTATTAAACATCTATTTAATTATATCCTTTAAATTCTTTAATTAAAACCTACATTACAATTGATTTTGTCGACCACTATAGAATTGCAATGAAGCGAACTATTTTTTTTGTCTACTTTACCTTGCCGGCACCCACACAAGAACAAGATGAACAAAAAATGCAACCTATGGGAAATGAACTTGTGAATCCATGAAACATAGATACAACACAAAAGGGAAAAGTTAATGAACAATATCAAAATGTAGTATAACTAATTGTGCAGAGAGACCCAATAGCACTCTCAACCATTCATCAAAAAACACCATGAAGAATAACCCAACCATGGGTAATGAGTGTTTATCATGATGACAATCATAAACTTGTTTAGTCATTTGATGAAGTTGTTTTTGTATGACAACCATGGTGATCTACAACCCCAAGTTACAATTTACCCATAATCGGTGCTTTTACACCAATTACAACATCCATTGGTTTTCAAAACCAAACATCAACATCAATTTGGTGCCCACTAATTCAAAGATGGAATGACTTCACCTACTTTATAGGTTAGAGCAACTTCATCACATTGACTGAAGATCATATAATCAATCAATTTCTATACCACATATAAAACATGTTAAACCTTGAGCAACACCACAGTTGTTCGATAGGGAGTCACATATCCACAAGGCACCTAACATGTCAGATCAATACTTTGTTCAAGTGAAAGAACACACATTTTACATCACATACTAATTTTAAGAGGAAACCAAGGTGCTGGAACTATAATCTGCTCATATTGTCAACATGCGAGACATTTGTACAATTATTGCCCATTTGTTGATGATAGATTAAGATAATTGTTACAAGAGGAGGTGAAAAATGTTCATCAACATGTTTTTCCAACCACTACAACAGTAGTACCCAATGTGTATGTATTAGGAACTCAAGCCATGAATCCTAGTATAGGTCATACGATAGTACCTATTAACTATCAAAAAACTTGGTCACAACTTGTTACACCAATTGTATTAGGTAAAACCAATATGTTACCTACTTCAACATACCCAATGTGGTATAATGTTATACCCCTTTTTGTGCCTTTAGATCCTAGTTTGTATATAACATATCCAATTGGAACAAAAGGACTTGATTCCTTAATCTTTAGGAATTATACAGGTTATGTACCTAGGAATATATACCCAGTACCTGAACAACTTGTTGTACCACCAACATATACTTTGTTGGAAATTAGTTTCCTATTGTGGTTCAACTAGTAGGTAGTAAGGATCGACAACCTATTCAGTAACCTGTTACTACACCAATTCCAACCACTGTACAAGTTATTACCAATTTACCAACTTATGTACCCAGAGATTTTGCTCACTAACCATTGGATGGAGGACAACCTAGAGACTCATTTGGAGGAAGTTCATTCGAAAAAGAACCTCTTAGAGGACCACCTCTTAATCCACTTGTTGGATCTTATGGATGTCCAACACCTGACCCACATATGATCATACCACCATGGTATCAACCACCTATTGTGCAACCTATATTAGAACTAGTAACCAAAGTGCCATACATGAAACTACAATATCCAACCTATGTCAAAAACACTAATCCTAATACTCACATCAAAATATTTAAAAAAACCATTAAAGTTAATGGTGAAACAATGAAAGCTGACATCATCAATTTGTTTGATTTTATTCTAAGGGATAGTATTTTTGAATGGAAAGAAAATTATGTTCAAGACCATCCAAATTGCACTTTTGAAGAGCTAGAACAAACATTTTGCAAGTGATTCAAAATTGTAAAGAACGATGAGGAGGAGGTCTACATGCAATTGTGAAACATACAACAACAATGAAATTAAATGACAAAAAAATGTTCTAATCCACTAGAACCTTGTGATTAGGGGAAAAAACTTTAAAATTTGAATTAATCAAAGGTTATGTAATGTCAATTCAAGAATATCAAAATTAAAAATAATGGTTTTATTTGCATTTTATCTTCCTTTGATTTTTTTAAATATAAATTACATAAATATAAATTCAAAATGATAGATAATATAATGTATTTGTAAATATTTTTGTATATGGTGTAGTGCATAATGCGAACATGTGTATCAAACAATTTTGTTGGGTGTTGATATAGTAATGCATGATAGATCCAGTAAAACTTGCACAATTCAACTTGATGGAGATGACAAAAAAAAGATATCTAGAATGTAAATAAACTTATTAACACAAGAGATGAGACATAGAAACTCCATTTTTGTTGCCAACAACTAGTTTTGACAATTAATCTTGCAATATTGTTGTTAATGCAACCTCCTCCATGATTAAGTTCACCAATCACACACTAAACAATCTCCTTTAGAATATTTAGTCCTAATAATTTCTAGATCCAAATATGATTGTACCCAATTTTGCCCAAATGTTCCCTTCGTGTCCAATTCATCTATAACAAATGAATTTTTTTTCCTTAGGAAAAACTATATTAAATGTTGGTATCACAAAAGCCAAGTTTGGTTTTTTTACTATATTTGGAGGCCACATTAAAAAGTGCAATTTTACCTCCACCATTTTATTTGTTTTCACACGATGCTTGAAAATTTTATTTAAAAAAACCAATCAAGGTTGTTATGCTCAATAAAAACTTCAAAAATGAACTTTATTAAATTAGGCTCACCTCAATTTTGCTTCACACAAGCCGTTATTTTGATAAGACCTAATGCCAAGGGTTTTACCCCACATTTAAAAGTAACATGTTTAAAATAATTACTCTTGGTTTATAGCAATATTGGATTATTATTGACTTTTGAACATACCAAACTTGTCCTAGTATTGAGTTTTTTTAATTATTTTATTTAATAAACTTACTTGTAAAGTCATTCAAAGACAAGGCCAAAAATCCATGTTTGCTTATTACATGAATTGAAATTGTCAAAATAACATAAAGAAATACATTGTAATTCAATGGGGCACAAAACTCATTTTTGCACCCAAATTCAAGCTTGGTGTTGTGTTGTGTGCCCATTGCCAAAACCTTCACAAGATGCTCATACAAGCTTAGTGTGTATGTTTTTGTTTTGCATTTTGGTTTTCACACAAGTCAAAAGTGAGAATGTGTGAGGTTTGAAAACCATTGTTTTGTGAATAAGTAAAAAAAGTTGTAACAACTTTGTGTTTCATTATGTTTTCATGCAACCTATGTCATTTTGTTTTCGTCAAATTATTTTTTATACACATTTTTATGTCAAGTTAGAGGGAAAGAAAGGGAGGTGAAAGAGGAAAGGGGCTTGATTCAATTCTTAGAACAAGTGTAGTTGGAGCTTGCTCACCTTGTTGCTCAATTTTTATTTTTTTTCAACTTGAAATTGGAGGTTGTAAATGGTGGTGGTGGTCTTCATGCTTTGTTGTTGCCTTGTTGAGCTTCTTTTAGCCATCCTCATAGTAGTCCTTGCCTTGTTCTTCAATTTCCTATGGGTTTCTATGGGCATGAGGAAAAAAATAGGGGGCCAAGATAATGTTAAATTTGGGATTGACATGGTATGATTTTAAAGATAAATCTAATACCATTTGCACATTTTATTTTAGATTTTATTATTTTTAAAAAAATGAAGAGCAAAGGAAGGATCATCATGGGGATGGATATGGGGAATTAGGTGAGGAAAAAAAAAGCATGAAGACCACCATCATCTTTTGAAAATTACAAATTTAAATGTAAAAAATAAAACAATTGAGAAGCAAGGCAACAACAACCAAGGGAAAACACCATATTAAGACCCAACCCCATTTCTTTTGTGCTTTGCTTAAAAAAAATAGGATATTCATGGAGAATATTCTTGGATTCATTATTTACAAATCAACATAAAAAAGTTATGACTAAAAATATCATACTATATTATTATGTACATGCATATATAAAATGAATTTACAAAAATTGAATATAGGATATCCAAAAACACTTTGGAAAAAGATTAAATAGTGAAAACACATGTCACAAGTTTTAAAAAAAGTTTTTTGGGCCTTCTACATTCATTAGATTTGTTTCAAACTTATACAAATGTTCCCATAATATATTTGAAACATTATTGTAAAGGTATATGTCAAAATTTTAACATTAACTTACCATTCAAAATCATCAAATATTAAGTAGTTGCTACACCTTTCATGGACCCTAGTATCATGTTTGGACACAACCATGATGGCTAAAGGGAGTTGGACAAGGCAAAAACAAAGCATGAGGACCACCACCACCATTTGCAATTTTCAATTTCAAATCTAAAACCCCAAAGAAATTGAAAATCCAAGCAAGGACTAGCATAAGGATTGTTAATCAACAAGGCAAGTACAAAACACAAAAACCACCATCACCACCATCATGTAATTACAATTATCAATTTTTTTAAATAAATTTTTTTGAGGAGAAAGGCAAGAAACACTATGAAAATGGCTAAAGGGAGTTGGTTAGGGCAAAACAAAGCATGAGGACCACCACCACCATTTGCAACTTACTATTTCAAAGTTGGAATTTTTTAAAAATTTGACTAGCAAAGTGAATGAACTCCAAACACATTTTTGCTCCTTGAACCAATTTATCCTTCCATGCCCTAAACGTTGATTTGAACCAACTTCCTCTTCCACCTTCCTTGTTTTCCCTTTGACTTCACATGAACATGTGTTCACAAAGTTTTTTGAAAAAACAAAATGCCACAGGTTGCACAAAAACATACACATAGAGCTCCAACAATCACAAAATAATGACATTTCAACTATGTGAAGTTGAATTTTAACCACTGATGTGGTGACATGTGGCACACCCAAAACAATCCACCATTGGTCAATCATAATAGAAATTAAGTCAAAAGGTAAACTATGTTGCAACTACGATGGTCAATGCATTTGGGCCAATGGTGGGATGACATGTGTGGTGATTTAATAAGATTTGGGATGGACCAATAATTAAATGACATGTGGCATAGTCTAGGCCTATCTTTGTATACGGTGCCTATCATAGGCAACCATTTGATTACCTAGGCAAGAGTTAGGTCCAAACATAGCCCCCTAGTCTAAACTTAGGTTAAAACTAAACCTAGGCACCTAAGCTAGGCCTAGACATAAGTAGCCATTTAACTTAAACTAGGATTAGACCTAAGCATTAGGCTAGGCCTAGACGTAAGTAGCCATTTAACTTAAGCTAGGGTTAGACCCAAGCATTAAACTAGGCCTAGACCTAAATCATAAATAAAGTCCTATTTTTTAACTTAGCCTTTAAGGTTGAACCTTTCTCATTGGCTCATCCCAAATGGCTATTACATTTTCATGTTTACTTTCTTTCTCCATCATCCTAATGCACTTGTTAATATATGATTTGGATTATTTACATGGAAGCCAAACAATATGGGACAAACATTTTAGTTGCCACCTTGGGAAGACAAGCTTAAAAACACACATAGGCCTACAACTAAACATTTTTAGATCTTTCTCATTTCTTGTCCGATTTGAATGATGTAAAAAGCTACATGAGCACCAATGTAAGCTGTACATTATCACTTTAAGCTCCAAAAGCAAAGGAGCAGCATAGAATAAACATTAAACATGTAAAAATCAGATAATGTGTTTTTTCAAAAAATGACCCATTATTTGAGATTGTCATATCTTCTTCATTTTGCATGATCTAAAGAGCTTTAGGTGCACCAAGTTAAATTTTACATTACTTTTTTAAGCCTCAAAGGCAAAGGATGACCAAAAAAGAACCACAAAGAGAACAAATGTACTAAATTTTAATGTGTGAATTAGGCCTATGATAGAACACTTCCCCACCTATTTTCAATGCCCATATCTTCTTCATTTTTCATTTATTTTGAATGTTCTAAATGGCCATGTGTGCGCTAAGTCAAGTTCTAAAACATCATTTTGAGCTTGAAAAGCAAAGGAAGGATGTATTAAGATTTTAAATTCTCTAATAGCTTAAGTGTATGGTGGTTGACTAGTTTGTTTTAATTGTAACCTTGTGATAATGTAATTGCAACTTAATTAGTTATAACCTTGTTGCAACTGAGTTACAACCTAGTTTTAGTTAAACCTAGAACTAAACCAATAATCTACCTAGGCTAGGTTTATTTTTTTATGATATTTACATATTCAACAACAAATTTATAATTAATTGGAATTATTTTAACAAAAAATTAAAAATATTATTTATTAAAACTATAATATTTATTAATATTTCATTATATATAATAAATTTATATTTTTCAGAGTATTATTAATAATCTAGATAATTAATAAATTATTATATTTATAAAAAATAATTATAAATACTATTGTAGCTAATATAAGCTAAGTTGTTATTTGACTATTATTATTTGTATTGTTAATTAACTTGTTATAACTACTATATATTAGTATAATGTACATTGAATGAAGATAAAATATAATATAAATATTGAAGTACATATAATAGTGCTAAAATAAAAATATTTTTTGAAATTATAAAATTATTTATTAAATGTTCCTATTAACAATGCCAATTACTATCAAATAAATTCATAATGAAATAAATAGTTTTAAGATATATTCAAACCAATAGTAACATTAGATTAATTATTAAATTAATTCCAAATAAAATTTAATTACATTAGTTAAACATTAAACTAATTAATACATTAATTTTAAATAATCGTAATTATGCATGATTACTTAAGTTGTAATGAAAAAATAAATTACATAGAAATAGCAATTATTACATGTGTTCAACATATTATTATTAACTTGTACTTCAATACACATTATTTTATACTTATAATTTAATTTAATTTAAAAAATGATTTAAGTCAATATTTAAATGATTTTTTTTCCATAGTACATAACCTTTCATTTTTATAAATAGAATTTACAAATAATTTCAGTTTAATGAATTTTGATAATTTTAAACAAGTATAAAGCTATCATATGTATAAAAATGACTAAACATTAAAATTCCACAAAATACTAATTATCTATCATTACTTGATATGTTAAAAACTAAATTTGGTTTACAAAAAAAATAGAACTAACATTTATTGAACATATTCATTGTTGTCAACTTATATTTCAAAGTTTTGTTTAATTTTATTGCAATTTATTAAATATTATTACTTAATTGCACAAAAATAATATTTACATCAATGATCATACATAACCACTCAGTTTTACAAATAAGTTTACGTGTATTTTAATGTTTGATGAATTTTGATCATAATTTTTAATAAACATTAAGTTATCATATAAAAAAATGAATAAAAATTAGGATTCCACAATTTAATCCTTAATTATATATCATTATTTGATATGTCTTAAAATAAATTTGGTCTATGTAAAAATAAAATATTATGTGTATGAACATGAACAAGCTTAAATTATTAATTCATATTCAAGAGAATTTATTCAAAATTTATATGCGTTACAAAAATTACATCACACATAACTTATTCATTTATCCACATTAATTTTACATGTAATTTAATGTTATCATAATTTAGCATAAATATTAACATATGTCATATGTATAAAAACAAAATCACATATTAGTTGTTTAATTGAGTTGAAAGATAATTGCAACAAAGTTGCAAATGAAATTGTATTTCATTCATCCATTAAAATACATTTTATCATCCATACATGTGTTGATGGTGTCACCAAAATAGTTGAATTAGTTAACATTTTGACTCTGTGCCAATTGGGGAACCTTTAGTCAAAACATGTTTTTCATTATTTACCAACATAGTCGACATTTCAACTTGGAGACATTTTTGATGTTTAAAATATTCGGCAAAATACCACCTAGTTGAAAACTACTTTAAAATGTATACCAATTTAGTTGATGAGTCAACTTAATTGGTAATTGTCATTATTGTATCTCAAAATCCTAGTTGCAACATAGTTGCAAATCACATTTAATTGAAAACTTTTTGGTTAAAAAAAGAGGGTTTTCTACTAATGCTATGATTATGGTTCACAATGGGCAAAAGTTTTTCCTTTGTATTTGGAGGTCCTTTGTTAAGAAGAATTTTTATTATGCATAAGGTTTGTGCTGTGATGTTTTGGTTGATGAAGAACATGGATGAAAATATGTTCAAATGAATGAAAAAAATTGCCCCCATTCAGTATGTTGGATCATAATAACCTTTTCAGCTCTTCCATGTTATGAGGTCCTAATGTTTAGGCTATGAATTAGATGATTTTTTTTGCATCATTTACAATGCAAATGTGGTCTTAGCAATGAAGTCCCTTTGGTGCACATGTATTGCATCTTGATGACCAATTTTTGTGAGTACTTTTTAGATGAGTTTTAAAGTTGTGTGACCATGAAGCAAACCACAAAGAGCTCCTAGGGTTTTTAAATTCATGAACTTCAACATTTCATTAGCCTGCAACAGTGACCTTCCCATTAAACTAGGGAGCAATTTTGATACTTCAAGTTATTGCAATAGATTCTATGGTTCTTACAACATTTTTTGCAACAATCAATTACATATACATGATTGTTGTTTTGTGGAGGTATGCACATTTATAATTGCCATGTAAAAAAAGATTTTTGTTTTTCCATCTTCTAGTTGAAAAGGTGAATGGTTTCAAGCTTATTACATGGACAATGCTACCACTTCCTAAAAGTGCACTGCTATATTGGATTGTTTGGACAACTATTATGATGGTTAACAATGCCAATGTCCACCGTGGAATACACTATTTTAGGTCCTTTTCTTTTTAGTCTCAATCCATTGTTGATTTGAAATCTATTGTTGGGAATTTAAGAAGTAAATGGTTCTTAATTGAGCCATTTTTTCTTTTGATGAAGTTATTTCCTCTTTTCTATATGTTGTTCTTGATTTTTTATGTCAGATATTTGCTTCTATAATTATGATGGATGTTATGTTGTTGTGCACTTGAGTGCAAGAACAACATATGAATATGAGTTTCCAAAGAAAAAGGTAGCAAATTTTATTAATGCATTTAGCGATTGAAATATCATTTTCACTTGTAAAGCCACAAAGTCCATAACCTTCTTGCTTACACTTAGGGTATTGTGAATCTTGGAGAAGGTGATGAGGTTATCCCTTGACCAACCCTGCCACATGCAACATTTTGCTTATGTTTAAATCCAATTATATACTTAAGGAGATAACATATATAAATGAGCTTGTCATGAAAGGTGAATGGATTTTGGTTGCAGATAATATTGATTGTGGTTGAACATCACAACAACATAGTGCCATGGCAGATTTTAGCATAAAAAACTATGGTTGTTTTGAGATATGTAGGTTTGACATTTGGTAAACACATGGACATGAAGCAACTAAAGGAAACTTTAAATGAACACACCAAGCTCGTGTCAACCTTCCACATTTCAAAGACAAAGGGTTGTTGTTTTAACACTTGTCATTTTTATTTTTTGACTTGGAAAATGTGTGACACGGACCACATCAACTAAGTAGATGCTTCATGTCAATGTGTAGACACGTTGTTTCTAGATTAGATTTTTTAGGCATGCAAGAATCTTGGAAATCTTTCTTGACAATACAATAATTTGAATGACCTTTGGGTACTTAGGAACTAGAAGAAACTATGAGGTTTGGGTCAAATGCATTTATCTCTTGTTAGCATGTAAAAAAGGATTTCTAGGATAACCCTACTGAATCAAGGTTTATTGGTGTTGAACCCAATTGTAGAGATAGTGGAAAGGCCACATAAAGAACAAAGGTTCTGGTGGATGCACACTAGAGTGTGGCCCACATGCCAGTTGATTTGCAAGCATTGGAGCAAAAAATTTTGTGGCATCATCCCATAAGGTGCAGATTTACCTCCTTTACATGGTTAATCAAGTGCCATACATAAAAATTTCACAATTGCCTTATTTTGCATGATACTACAATGAATCTAAGATTTCTTCTATGTATAAAATTAAAGATTGTGGTAAATTTATTAGGGTTGGACATGATAACTTATACATGTTTTACAAATTGCCATCAACATGGGTTTTTTGTGCTACTAAACTTTCTTCATGAAGGCTACATATGTGTGGACCCACATGCATTGGAATCTTGTATTGCAAGAATACATTGCTCAATGACATGCCACCATTTTTAGGTAAGTCTCTTGATTCAACTTTTAACCCAAGTGGTTTTTGAACCCATTGTAGTTCTAAATATTAATTACAAAGTCTAACTGAATGAATTTCTATTGGTTTACCACAAATCTTTACCAAAAACTCAAGAGGTTTTGTGTTATAGGTGGAGGGGAGATGATTATAGATGTCTTTTTAGATAATTTTACCTATGCTCCTCCACCATCACTATAATCTTGTTCTTGTGCGGCCTAATGCCTCTCCTTAGGCATTAACTTAAAAGTGGTCATGAAGGATACATAATTGGACACCATAGGAAACAAAGTTGAAGTGGTTGACATGTTGTTGATATGTTATTAAAGTGTCCATAACCTTTTTATTATTTTTAGTCATTTAGTAATATCGTCTTGGCATTTGTGTTGTGCTCTATCTTACAATATCTAACATTTTGAAGTTGTGGTAGGTTTGAAGTAGGCACACATGAAATTGGAAAGGCTATTGGACTTGGTGCAACAATTGATTATTTGTCCAACTAGATGGCATGATCATGCATTATGGAGTGTAGTGAAAAAATGGGACCTAATGGCAAGCTCCATTGGATCCCATTGAAATCCAACAGTAAGTGGGATTAGAGTAGAAGGTGGTCACTTTTGTTGAAGTGTAGTGATATGCAACATGTCCAATTCCATTAAAATTCAATTTGGGTGGAATCTTGTAGTCATTTTGACCACGATCTGTTGTAGTGAAGGGAAGTGTCGCAAGACCTTGTGAGCCATGATTGATTTCCCAACTTGTTAATACATAGTTTCCCCACACTTGATGCATTAATATGCATTGGCATAATTTCCCTAAAATAAGATGCATATATTCACACACACATCAATTACATTATATGTTGATCTGAATCATTTCATGCTCTTGGATGCTTAATATTTTGTGGAAGGTAGGGTATTTGGTTGGGGTAGGATGCTTTTTGAAAGTAGTCCTAATAACTCAATTATGAAAACATTGGATGTACCATGGGTGTGGTAATAATTCATGATGATGAGTATTGCAAAAAGGTTCAATGATGTGGAGCCTTAAAATAGAAGTACTCTTAAGGCCTCTCCACATTCATTATGCCAAGGGTTCCTTCCATCATGATCATGTCTTTCTCCCATATTGGTCATCATGTATTTTTCATTCTTTTCTTCAACATCCATTCTCAATATGCCATCTACTCCCATGGCATTTCTAGATTCTTGAAAATAAAAAATTGTTATAGCTATGGCATGGAGATATAAATAGGCACAATCTATAATTGTGTTAAACTATTGTAATAGAAAATTTGAACGACATTTCATTTGGCTTTGGGTGGTGCTAAAAAGTGATTATGTATAGTGAAATGGACCTCACACACTTGGTTAAATACACAAGGAAATTACATTTGGGAGGTAAGATCATACCTCTTTCGAACCCTATTATGTGGGTGTTAGCCAAAGGCCCCCAAATGTTTCACAATTATGGATCGTTTCAAAGGGCAAGCACCACCTAGGGCAGATTTTGCATGGGGAATGATATCTCTCTTGTTGAATAACATGCGCTTAAACTTCATCCCATCCCCAAAGCTTGATGTCTCAAGATTTTATTCACCTTACATCTCCTATTGGTAATCACATAATTCACTATAAAAAGGAGTGTTTTGTAATTAGCCTTATAACTAAAATTTTGAGTTACAGAAAACATTTACAACTCACTATATTTATACATTGTGAATGTTGATGGACAAGTTGCGTGAGTTGTTACAACTCAATGTATATATGATGCAACTCATTACAACTCAATTGCAACTTAGTCAAAACAACTCATTTTTAACTACTATGCAATTCCATTACACCCATGATGTCATACTAATGTCATTAATTGTCATCCACATATTAAAATCTAACACGTGGCATTATGAAGATTTTTGGACATTTTTTTAAAAAAATATTGATTTGCATCATCCATTATGATTATTAATGATGGTCTAAATTTGTACACATGGCACAATAAAAAATTACCACATGGCATATTAATTATATTTTGGCAAAAATAAAAAATATTTAAATATTTATTTTAGTAGCTAGGTAGGTTGTACATAACCATAGGTAGGTAGGTTGGTAGGTCTAAAGACCTTCATAGTTACATATTTACCTAGGACCTCACTACTTACCTACTTGCATAGGTAGGTAGAAAAGTAGGGCCTAGGTAGGTAAGTAGGTAGGAAAACACAAGACTAAGTGCACTAAAGAATAGTCATGAAATTTTATTGTTTATTTTATGTTTTGCCCTTAGATTAAACTTTTTTTAGTTCATTTCAAAATGGCACTTGTATTTTAATGTGAATTTTTTTTTTTAAAATCCTTCTTTATATAGTTTGTAACATATGGGATTTGAAAACAAAACATATGGGTTAAATACTTTAGTTGTTCATTAGTTGCAATTCAGTTGCAATTACAACATTTAAACATTCAAAGTAGGCCAAATCCAAGGGGAGGGCTCCATTTTTTTTTATGTCTAAACAACACTTGAACCCCTTTTATTGGCACATCTAGTGCATTAAAAATCATCAAAAATGGAATAAAATTGAAAAAATTATGGCCCCTCAAAGTAAAAGGGGGTCAAAAATTTTAAAAAACAAACCACCAAATGCTACAAAGGTTGGTTCCCAAACACCCACAAAATTCCATGTATGTTGTTTTGTTGCTATTAGAGTTTCAAGATGATTTGTAAAATTTCAGGTGGCCTTCCCTATAACATTTTAAATCATTTAAAATGAATAAGAAATAAAAAAGTTATGAGGTTTTAAAGTTGGAGGGGTCCAAAGAGAAAAAAAAAGAAAAAAAAGATGTTTTGTAAGTTGGAAAACTTATTTATTTTCTCGTTATTTTTTCATTATTCATTTTCCTTTGCACTTCAAAGATGATTTCTAAAACTTGAAATAACACTCCCATAACATTTTAAATCACTCAAAATGAAACACACATGATGAAAATATAAATAACTAATGAATATGTATCCTTATTAAGTTATAAGTAGTTGTATTATAGTCATAACATAGTTAAATAATAATACTTTAGTAGTGGTGCACTAGTGGCCATACTAATTCTATCATGGGAATCATAATTGAAAATTAGTTAATTACAAATGTATTCCATAATGGGTGGTGGAGATGTGGACACATGGCATGATCGCATGTATGTACATTGTACATTAATTATAACATAGTTGTTGTTTTAGCGACACATTTACAATAGTTCTAAAGTAGTTACCACATGCAATTACAATGCAACTCATGAAAAGGTCGAACATGGTTGACTACATCTGTATGTACAATGTATATAAATTACTATATAGAATACCCATTTTCAACTCATTTGTAACTATAATATAATTAATTAATTTTCTAACATGGTAATTTATTTATTAATACATTGTATTTTTAAAAGGATAGTTGCAAAAAAAATTGTATGTGAGTTGTTTTTTGAGTTTTAGTTGTAAGGCAATGTGGTTTCGACAGATGTGATTTCTCATAGTGGTTCTATGGGCTTCCATTTTCAATTGAAAAAAACATACCATGCTATCATACCCTAAAACCTTTGCACCTTGCCCTCATAACCATGCCATTTAATGTTCCATCCTATAACTTATACATATATAATATTGCATCAAATTCATGTATATGTCACACACCACCATGCAAACTTCAATTAAAGACCCATGGTTACCACATGCATTAAACCTATAATCCCATAACCTAGTAAAATCTCAAAAAACAATTGCACAAACATGTCTATTCACACTCCACTCCTAGTGATATACGAGTTATAATGATATTGTCATGGTTAAAACCATTTTTATAATTATGTAGTGGTTTGGAATTATAATCCTAGATTGGAGTTGAATGAAAATGTGTAATGGGATGACATAGATTTCATATGTACATGCAAGGAGGTTAAGTGATTATTGTGAGATTTTATTTTGAATTTCTTAGTAGAAATGAAAAAACTTGACTTTAGCTTGTACTGGTGCTTGTGAAGTTGATTATGTGATGAACCAAACACCATACCAAAAACAATCCATGTAGGGTGGTTGTTGGTTAATTTTGTAAAGCTCTTTGTTTAATACAACTATTTTGGCAAAATCTCCACACCTTGGTGGCCAATAGAAAACATCTTCTTCCCAATTGTGTTTTCTTGACTTTGAACGTGTTGGTGGAAACACATTAAGTCTACAACCTTGGTCCTACAACCATTGCATGAACACTTTGGCTACTTGGTCACCACACATGTATTCTAACATGGTATTGCATGTCAACTCCTACATCCTCCATGAGTTTGACATATTCACATTAATTAATTATTATTAAGGCCACTCAGTGAACTACTAGGTTTTGAAAGGAATAAAATAAGGGAATTGAAGATAACATCTTTTTATTATCTTTAGGTAAGTAAAAAACTTCAACACAAAGGGGACTATCAAATCTTAGTAGGACAACCTCATAAAATTTCTATAAAAACAAACTTGAAACAAATACAACGAAGAAGACCTTGCATACAACAAGATAGAATACTCATAACATACCACAAAAAAAAAAGTATAGAATTCAACATGCAAAATTATAGCAAGAAAAAATGAATTTTATTCAGAAAAATTCCCCTTTGTAGTCCTCAAAAGTACAAAGCCTTAAGTACCTCCAAGAAAGATAGTAAAAAATGGTGGAATAGGCAATTAGCCCAATTGCCAAAAAAATCAGTCCTAAATATTAGTTTAAATTGGTAGTAAAAATTGGTTTTGGTAACAAGGTTTTCAGTAAATGTTTTTTGATAAATGTGTCCATTCACGATTGGGATACCAAAAAGGAGTGTCTAACTGAAAAAGGATTGCAAAAGAAAACTTTGGATTTTTATTTATCTTACATTATTATAATTGTAGTGGATTGTTGTATGGCAATAGATAAAATGACGTCTTCTTAAATTAATAAAAATATTTAAATTTAATTTGGATACTATGTGAATGTGTTTTGTGATGCAAATAGCAAAGTGTAAATTCACATTTGATTCCAATTCCATGAATATATTATGTGATCCAAAAACCTAAATTAATCAAATTCACACTTGTTTGTAATTATGTGAATCATTTTATAATTATATGAACCATTTTGGATGCAATTTTGAATACCAAAGTGATAATTCACATTGCTTGTAATTCTATGAATATATTTTGTGATGCAAATACCAAAACGCAAATTCACATTCACTTTTAATTATGTGAACTCATTAATGGGTTTTTCTACTCCCATTAAAGTTGTTCAACTTTGATTTTTCCAACAATAGGTTCCTCAAACAACAAACAAGTACATTTAAACTAACAAAACTAGAACTATTTATAATTCCTAAACTAACATGTACTCAATTTGCACATACTTTCAAGAAAAGATATTACTGAAGTACAAAAATGCTTTCATGTTTTCCATGAAAGAGAAAAATCAAATCAAATTAACATCAAAAGTCTCCTACTTGATGCAAATTTCCTTTCCTAAATTCTAAATAGGTACAAACTATTCAATGTTAATAAGTACTCCAACTTGTAGTGAAAATACAAAACTATATTAAGAAATCAATGTTTGTACATTAGAGATTTTTAAAAGTATGGGAAGTAAAGATCTAATGTCTCTCATGTTTTACCATCCCTCCTTTATATTTTAAGTTTGAACTTTGAAATGTTTTGTGCAAATCACCTAAACAATAACTAGTTGATAAAACACTTTTTTTTAATCAACTAATAAAAACTAGCTAGTAAAATTGTAAGAAATAGTCAAAATTTTCAAAATTTGCTATCTATTCTATTAATTACTTGTTTTGCCAAGTACAAGTTCTATAGATTACCTATTCCACCAACTATAGGTTTTGCAAACTACTTGTTCAACAAATGTCACAGATTCAGTTACTAGGTCAATTGACGCGCTCCAAAATCCCTTGTTGAACCCACTTGAGGGTCCAACTATGTAGAGTTGCGGAAAGTTGGGACTTGGGGCCCGCTCCCGACTTCCAGCACTAAAAGGGGGTAGAGGGGCGTGCTAGAAGTCCCGGGATTAGACTAGGAAGAGGGACTAGATTATCAAGCTCGAATTTGCATCCAAAACCAACCACAAGAGGGTTAGTTAGCATTCGGGAACAACCTTGGGTGTTG